>Ga0194123_10000793_pt1 | contig 54831 bp, 49 predicted proteins | sample TA2MahsurfametaG_5_FD_155479 | JGI IMG/M metagenome (GOLD analysis project Ga0194123, IMG submission 155479) | Freshwater microbial communities from Lake Tanganyika, Tanzania - TA2015023 Mahale A surface | ecosystem: Environmental > Aquatic > Freshwater > Lake | place: Tanzania: Lake Tanganyika... | reverse complement strand
TGTGCCCAAGTGCGGGAGCCTGCATCTCTATCAACGCACTGCCAACTGGGTGGTTCCGAAGGGCAACACGCCCTACACCGCCGAGCAGCTCGAATATTTCCGTGCGCATCCGGAGGAGGTGGCCAAGAGTCGCGCCGAGACTTACCGCGTCTGGAACACGCTCGCGACTTTCATGGACAAGGCGGAAATGGCGCGCATCGAGGCCTCCGGTCTCAAGCAACTGGAGGTGGTGAAGGATCCCGAAGTACGTCGCAAGCTCACCCCGAATCATCCCTTCGGCTGCCGACGCCCGCTGTTCTCGGACGTCTACTACCCGGTGTTCAACCGGGACAATGTCGAGCTCATCACGGACGACATCCTGCGCATCACGCCCACGGGAGTGGAAACCGCCGCAGGGCACCGTGAACTCGACACCTTGATTCTCTCCACTGGTTTCCGCACCACACAGTACCTTACTTCCATGCGGGTCACCGGCCGTGCCGGGCGCGACATCAATGCCGCCTGGGCCGATGGTGCGCAAGCCTATCTCGGCATCACGACCACAGGGTTTCCCAATCTCTTCATGCTCTATGGACCGAATACCAACCAGGGTTCCATCCTGTTCATGATTGAGCAGCAGGTGGGCTATATCACCCGCCAGATCACACGCATGGACGCCGAGAAGTTTGCCTGGATCGATGTGCGCCCGGAAGTGATGGCGGACTACAACGATCGTCTGCAGGAGGACGTGAAGAAAATCGATGTCTGGCAGGCCGCCTGTGGTGGTGACTTCTACTACCGCTCGCCGACCGGGCGTTTCGTGACGAATTTCCCGGGCACCATGAGTGACTTTGCGGAGATCACAAGCCGCTCGGACCCCGAGGCCTTCGAGGCGGCGCCCGCAGCCTGAGCCCGGTCAAGGGAGGGTATCCAAGGTGGATTTCAATCTCTTTGCCTATTTCACCCTGGGCCGGCGTCCCGAACTGGAAGCTGGCCTCGCGGGACTCAAGGGCGAGTATTACCAGCGCATGCTGGATGAGGTCGCACAGATCGTTGCCTTCGCGGACGATGCCGGATTCGCGGGATTCGGCCACCCCGAGCATCATCTGCAAATCGAGGGGTGCGAGGCATCCAACGATCTGGCGGCCATGGCCATGTATCTCGGCCAGCACACGCGGCGACTAAAGGTAATTTCCTGCGGCTGGGTTTCGACCACCCACAATCCACTGCGGGCGGCGGAGACGGTAGCCACGCTCGATCACATGCTGCGCGGACGCTTCGCATTTGGCCTCGTGCGCGGCTACCAGTATCGCTGGGTGGAGAATTTCAAGGTACAGCCCTCGTTTGCTGCCGTGGGGCCCTGGAACAAGGACTCTGCCGATGATCTCCGCAACCGCGCGCATTTTGCCGAGTACGTCGAAATCGTGCTGAAGGCCCTGACACAGCCGACCTTTTCCCATCGGGGAGATTTCTGGCAGTTCCCTGCGATCGGCATGAAGAACCCGCATCCCCATTCCGTGTACACCGAGTTCGGACAGGGTGTGGCAGAGGACATGACCATCTCGGAGATCGGGATTGCGCCCCGCCCCCTGCAACACCCCAGGCCACAGCTCTACGGCGGTTTCGGTGCCTCGGTGCGCACAGCGCTTTTCTGGGCCCGCCACAACGGACGTCCTATCGTGATGAGCGGCAATCTCGATTTCTGCGAAATGCTGTGGGCCCGCTACCGGGAGGAAGCCCTGCGCTGGGGCCATGACAACCCGCCCGGCTCGCAAGTCGCCTGGGGTGGCCTGATGGTGTGTGCGCCGACGGACGCCGCAGCCCAAAAGCAATTCGAGGACTTCAAGTGGTTCTGGGAGCGCTGGTCCATTCCCTTCGGCAACCCCTTCCCCGAATTGCTGGTGGGTAGCCCCGATACCATCAGCCGCAAGATCGAGGCGGCGGCCAAGCGCTTCAATCCCCAGGAATGCTTCCTCATCATTCCGCAAGGGTTGCATCCTGCCTCGCAGGTCTGCGATTCGCTGGGCCTCTTTGCCGAGAGGGTGATCCCGCGATTTGCCGAACGCGCGGCGGCGTAGGACGCTCGCCGGAAGACAATCCCGCCAGGGCGAGAGGGACTACCCGTCTGTCGCTATCGCCCCAACTCTTGGGCACTCACGCCGCCTATCCCCCAGTGGGATTTCGGCACCTCGGTAATCAGCACCCGCACGGCCTCCTTGGGCGCGGCCACCGAGGCACAGACTGCTTCGGTGACTTTTTCGATCAAGGCGCGTTTCTGCTCTGCACTGCGCCCTTCGAGCATATGGATCTGGACAAGTGGCATGGAGGGCTCCCCTCGTTGCTTTGGATGGACTGGCTGGAACGCGCTGAACCGGGACGCTGCCAGCCTCTATTCAGTCGAGGACGTGCAGGGTCACCTGACCCAGACCCTCGACGCGCACCTCGATCACGTCTCCGCTCACCACTGGCACGGCTTCAGTGGCACCACCGCTCATGATGCATGCCCCGGCCGGAATCTCCTGTCCGCGCGTTGCAAGGTGGTTCGCGAGGGCGGCCACCGCTTCAGCCGGGTGTCCCAGAACGGCGGCGCCCGTTGCCGCAGCGACCACTTCACCGTTTTTGCGCATTTCAATTCGCAAGCCTGCGAGATCAAGACCCGTGGCCGGGTGCCTCTCGCAGCCGATCACGAATCTCGATGCGGAAGTGTTGTCGGCAACCACACTCGCCAGATCGAAGCGGAAGTTCTCGTAGCGGGAATCGATGATTTCCGCGGCCGGCACCACATGGCTGGTGGCGGCAAGCACGGCTTCGCCCGTGCAGCCCGGGCCACGCAGTGCGTGCTTCAGCACGAAAGCAATCTCCGCCTCGACCTTCGGGTGAATCAAGCTTTCCATCCGGATGTCGCCCCCGTCAGCCACCTGCATGTAATCGAACAGGATGCCGAACACCGGGACCTCGACACCCATCTGGCGCATCTTGGCCGGTGAGGTGAGACCGGCCTTGAGACCTACCACGGACTGGCCACGGGCCTGCTTGAGGTTCCGGATCTCCTCCTGCACCGCATAGGCATCTTCAAGCGTCAACGAGGGGTGGGCATCGGTAATCTTCACCACTTCGCGGGCATCGCATTCCGCAGCGTCGAGGTGGGTGGCGAGTTGCCGGATGATCTCGGGCTGCATGGCCATGGCGGTTCCTGTCTCAGAGATATTTGATGCAGACGTTGCGCAGCTCGGTGTAGAACTCCAGCGAGTGCACACCCCCCTCGCGGCCGATGCCGCTCTGCTTGCTGCCGCCGAAGGCCGTGCGCAGGTCGCGCAGGAACCAGCTGTTGATCCAGCACAGCCCCACTTCGATCTGTCGGGCCACCCGGTGCGCACGTCCGAGATCACGGGTCCACAGGGTGGTGCAGAGACCGTACGGAGTATCGTTGGCGAGACGAATCACTTCGTCTTCGGTGTCGAAGGGTGCGATGTGGCAGCAGGGGCCAAAGATCTCTTCGCGCACCACACTCGCCGTTTCCGGCAGCCCGGTCCAAATGGTGGGCTGAATCCATGAACCGGCCTGGAGCGCCTCTGGCATGTCGGGCACACCACCACCGGTCACCACCTTTGCGCCCTCGGCGCGGGCCTTGTCGTAATACGAGAGCACCTTTCGCCGGTGCTCCTGCGAGATCAACGGACCGATTCCTGTCCCCGCCTCCTGCGGCGCACCGGGCTTGAGGTTCTCGGCCCTGGCTTTAAGTGCCGCGACGAATTTGTCGAAGATGGGACGCTCCACGTACACGCGTTCAGTGCCCAGGCACACCTGACCGCAGTTGGCGAAGGCGGCGCGCGAGACCCCATCCACCGCGGCATCAAAATCGGCGTCCGCGAACACCAAGCCTGCGTTCTTGCCGCCGAGCTCGAAGGACACCGGGCGCAAGCCCTTGGCAGCCGCCGCCATGATCGCCTCACCCGTACGCGTCTCGCCGGTGAAGGTGATGCCATCCACATCCGGATGGGCGGTGAGAAAGGCCCCGGCGGAATCCGGGCCCAAGCCGTGCACCACGTTGTAGACGCCGGGTGGTACACCCACAGCATTCATCACCTCACCCAGCAGGGTGGCCGTGGCCGGAGTTTCCTCGGACGGCTTGACCACCACGGTGTTGCCACTGGCAAGTGCCGGTCCGACCTTCCAGGTCATCAACAGCAGCGGCAGATTCCACGGGCAGATGACACCTATCACCCCGCGCGGCACCCTCAGCGCGTAATTCAGTGCCTCGCCGCCATCCGGGGTTGCCATCTCAAAGGTTTCGGTCGGCACGTTCTTGATCACGTCCGCGAACACCTTGAAGTTCGCCGCGCCGCGTGGAATGTCGATGTGTGACGCGAGGCTCACCGGCTTGCCGGTATCCGCCACTTCGGCGGCCAGGAAGTCATCGAAGCGACGAGTGATTTCGTCGGCCACCTTGTACAGGAGCTCGGTGCGCTGCTGCACCGTCATGCGACCCCATGGCCCGCGTAATGCAGCCCGCGCCGCCGCGACGGCCGCATCGACTTCCGCCCGGCCCGCCTCATGAATGCGGCCAATGACTGTTCCGTCCACCGGGTTCACGTTGTCGAAGCTTCGACCGCTTGCTGAGCCAACGAACAGCCCATTGATGAAATGCTTGAATTCACGCTGTTCGCTGGTCATTGCTGCACTCTCTGGTTCGATTCTGCCTGCGTGCGACTGAGGAAATGCCGCACGGATTTCCCGCCGCGCCCGTAACTGCGTTCAGGTCACGACGGAAAGAAAGGCATCGTTCACTTTGCGGTCGTGGTAAAAAATGGCCGGGCCGAGCTGATCGTCGGTCCAGGTGATGGTCGGCTTGTCGGGGTAATAGATGTAGCCGCCGGAGAACACTTCATTGCGGTTCCCGCTTGGATCGAAGAAATAGATGGTTTCCCCGCGTGTGATGCCGTGGCGCGTCGGTCCAAGATCCAGCGACACCTTTTTCTTGGAGATGATGTCCGCCGCCCGCAGCACCTCATGCCAGCTGTCGAGCTGGAAAGACGCATGGTGAAACTTGTTCTTCATCGGCTGGCGGATGAACGCCACATCATGCGCCTTGTTTGAGCAGGACAGGAACGCCGCAATCTGGAGTTTGTCAGGGCCGGCCACCACCTGCTCGGTCAGTCCGAAGCCGAGGATTTCGGTGAACAGGCGCACCGTGCCGTCGAGATCATCGCCATAGAGCAGGCAGTGGTCGAAGCGCGAGGGCGCCATGCCCTGCAAACCGTCGGGCCAGGGCTCCGGATTGAGGTAGCCGGTCGCACAGCCGGTTATTTCCTTGTGCGCATAGAGCTCCATGGCGTGGCCGGTCGGGATGGTGAAGCGAAAGCGCCTGCCGGTGGCAAGGTGTTCGCCAGCCGCGATCCATGAGGTTTCCGAGGCGAGCCCCGAACGCTCGAGCTCGCCGGCAAAGCGGTCCAGAGTGGCATCGCTATCAACCCGCCAGCCCATGTAGTCCATGCCGGCTTCCGTGGTCTCGCGCAGGACCACGCTGTGGTGATCAGCCTCGTCCCAGGCCTTGAGATAGACCCGGCCTGAGGCATCACGTCCCACTTCCCTGAGTCCGAGCACCTCGGTGTAGTGGGTAACCGCAGCTGGCAGATCCATTACCCGCAATGCAACGTGACCCGGTCGCAAGACGCCTGTGAGTGCCATGATTCAGTCCTCTTTGCAGTTGTGAATGGGGAGCCCGGACAGCGCCCCGTGAGTCAGCCATGTGCAGGCAGGAAAACGCCTCATCATTCTGCTCCCTGGCCGTGGAAATCAGAGCGTTCTGAACAGCGGACTGCGCGCCACACCCTGTGCGGCATCCGCGGAGGTCAGGAACTTTTCGGTGAAGATGTCCCGCTCGAACAGACGCCCTTGCATCAAGGTCCGGATGCAGGCCTCTATCATCGGCGGAGGGCCGCAGAGGTAGGCGCGATGTTCGCGAAAGTCACCGCCAAAATGCGCGGCTGCGGCCTCGTGCGCATGGCCGGAAAAGCCGCTCCATTCGCAGGCCTCCGACGGTTCACTCAGGGCTGGCACATAGTGAAAGTTCGAATATGCAGTGGCCAGCGCCGCGAGTTCTTCCCGGTAGTACAGTTCGCTGCGATTGCGTGCGCCATGAATGAGCGTGATGACACGCGTCTCACCGCGCTGGAGCAAGTCGAGAATCATGGAGCGCGGACTGGACAGTCCCGACCCTCCGGCGATGAAGATCAGCGGTTTGGGATCCGAGGTGCGCACGAAGAAGCGGCCGAACGGTCCCGCAAAGCGGATCGGGTCACCCACCTTCACGTCATCGTGCAGCCAGGCTGTTCCTTTTCCATCGGGCACCCTCCGCACATTGAGTTCGATGCGCCGGCCGGTGCCCGGCGGATTCGCCAGTGAGAATGCGCGCGGAGCCTCATCATGGGGGATGTGCACCTGGATGTACTGACCCGCCTGAAAGTCGAAGTCTTCAGCCAATTCGAGGGTGATGCCCTTGATGGTGGGTGAGAGATCACTGTGCGCAGTCACGACACCAATAAAGTCTCTAACCGGAACGTGGCGCGCATCCGGATCCTCATCGATATCAGCCTCGATGGTGACATCCGACTGCAAGGTAGCGCAGCAGGCAAGCGCCCTGCCCTCGTCCCGCTCGAAATCCATCAGCGCAAACGGCGAGGCGGATCCATTTTCGATCTCCCCATCGACGATCTGCACCTTGCAAGTGGCACACAATCCGTGGCCACAAGCATGCGGTAGCCAGACTCCCGCCCGCAGGCAGGCATCGAGCATGGTCTGACCCTCCTCGGCCTCGACCGTCTGGCCCAGCGGCTCGATTGTCAGACGGTAGCTCATACGGGGTGTCAGCTGCAGGATCCGCCGATGCCGGTCAGGCCCGGGGTACGGAACCGGATCACCGCCTTGTGGCCCAGCCCGTTGTCCACAAGGCTTTTTTCCGGATCCGGGGTGAACGGCTGACCCGACCTCAACCACACGACCTCGTTCCAGTCGACCTTGGCCATGTCCGGGTGCAGCTCGTAGAGCTTGGGAATGATCTGATCGCGCAGGGTTCCGAACGGCAGGCTGGGCAGCACCGGAATGCACAACGGCGCGCAATACATCAGGTGGTCCTCCCAGCCGATGTAAATGAGCTGCTGCCCGTGGAAGTTCTCGACCCGGTCCTTGATCTCTCCGGTGTAGTCCGGGGTAATCGCGTTCACGCTCATGTCAGGTTCTGGGCAGTTCAGGTGGCCACGGCAGGCTTGCCTGTCCACTGTTCCCAGTTGCGGCGGTCGGGAGAATCCAGGTATTCGCCGCCATCCTCACCGACGTGGTAGCCGTAATAGAGCAGCACCTCGGCCAGCGGATCGAAACCGGGCGCGGTAGGGTCAACACCGGGACGGAAACAGTTGCCCTGGTAAATCTGGTGCACGGGCAGCCACGACTGGACGTACTTTTCCGGCTCGTTGTCGAAGATGTCCTTGCAGCCGTCGGAGCAGAAATGGAACTTGTTGTCCCGATAGTCGCTCTCGCGGTAGCAGATCTTCGTCGGGTCGTCCGGCTCGGTGAAGCCCATGGGGATCTGGCAGGTCTGGCACAGCATCGGCAGGGTCGGGTTGTAAAAACGTTTGCCCTGCTCCTGCTGGGCGCGCCAGTACTCAAGACGCGGCCGGTAGAGGCGATCGAAGGTCTCCGGATATTTGCTCGCCAGCCATTCCATCTCGGCCTGCTCCGGCACCCAGGTGTGAAAGGCGGCCGCATGCGTGTAGTTGTAAAAGATTCCCCATACCTCATGCGAGAGACGGTGTTTTTCCATTGATGCGACGTCGTGGTATTTCGGCATGCGGATGCCATAGCGCGCCAGATCGTTGAACAGGGCGCCGCCGTTCTGTTCGAAATACATCTCCCAGGCTTCCGCCCAGCTCATCACCCGGCGCGGCAACATGTAGTCCATCATCATCGAGACAAGACCGAGCAGCCGGTAGCCGCGCCAGAACCACTTGTCCAGCCAGCGCTGGACGATCGGGATATTGGCCGGGTCCTGTTCCAGGATGAATTTCACCACCTCGAGGCCCAACGTCATGTGCCGTGACTCATCGCTCTGTGCCGAAAAGCCGAACGTCACCGTGGCCATGTCACCGTTGTAGGCCGCGCCGGACATGAATGGCATGAAGAGCAGGTTCGTCAGCACATACTCGAAGGAGAATGAGATCGCGGTCACGAACTCGAAGGGACCGGCGGTCATCGCGTCCTCGAAGTAGGACTTCGGAACCGAGAGATACCAGACCCGATCGTGCATATGGCCCGGGTCGTGAAGCCCATTGAAGAACTTGTTGTACTGGCTGATCGTGTGCGCCTGTGTCTGCGCGTGGCGCAATTCGTCTATGGCCTGCATCTGGCACGCGATTCGTGCGCTGGTGCCGCGGAAGTTCCGTCCCGCCATCGCAAAGCCACGGTGCGCGGCGTATTCCAAAGGCGACACGCCAGTGAGGAACAACTTCAGGGTGTTGATGTAGCGCGCGTCAACGACATTGAACTGGCCGTTGTTCTGCTGGAAGGCGTCCACGATGGCGTAGAGCTTGCGCTCCTTCTCGCCCTGGTACTTCCAGTAGGCGTCCATCGTCAGGCGGAAGGGATCCTCCCATTTCTCCCAGTCATGGATCCGGATGCCCTCGAATTTATCCAGAGGGAAAGCCTTGTCCATGTCCTCATAACTGGTGTCCCAGCCAAGCCCGCGCGTCAGGAGCGCATAGTTTTCCTTCAGGCTGAGCTTCTTCGGACCATTGGGTGCCGCGGGCATGTTCATGAGCGTTCCCTTCCGTTTACCAGTCAGTTCCAGCAGAGGACGAATTCGTCTTCCGATTCGTCGATGTTGCCGGAGAGTGAAACCAGATTGATCTGCAGCTCGCGCAAGTCGTATGCGCGACCGAGGCGCTCCTCTATGGATTCGCGACGAACCACCAGGCGACCTGGGGCGTCAACCTTGATCATCGCGGGGAAGTGCGCCACCCGTGCTTCCGGATTGTCGGCTTCGATGGCCTCGATGATTGGACGCGTGTCATCGTTGGCCTGGAAAGCAATGAAAACGGTGTCGCTGCTCATGCCACAGCCCGGTCCAGGGTGATGCCGAGCTTGCCGACCCGAGCCTCAAGAATCGCCTCAACGGCCTTGACCGCCTGCGGCCCCTTTTCACCCAGGACCATGCCGGCATAAGGCTCGAGCGCATCGTTGACCAAGGCGCCCCACTGCGCCAGCCAGCCGGCCACGAGATCATGGTTGGCTGCGGACTCGGCCACGCAGGCCTTGGTGACCGCATCCACCCAGCGACTGGTCTCGTCAAACCATTGCGGCAGAAAATCCATCAGCAGGCTGATGGCTGGACCATGCTCGGCAGCGCAGTGCGGTTCAATGTGGTTTTGCAGCAAGGGATAAAGCAGGCCATCGAGCACGAGGTTCTGCGCGAAAAACACTTCCATGCAGTCCTGCGTCACCAGCATCTTCTCGGTGACCCTGCGCAGGCCTTGCCAGGCGGGATGGTTCAGCCACAGGGCCTTGGCCTGCGCCAGCGACTCGCCGGTATTGCCGTCCAGCAGGAGACCGAGACGACTCAAGTGCTGGGCAAGACCCAAGCGATCCATGGTGTGGAACATCGTTGCCTGGGTCAGGGCCGTGCCCCAGCCGTAGGCGGTCACATGACAGTTGTGCGTGTTCGCCCCCCACTCGAGGTGGCGCAGCGGCACCAGGGCCAGCACAAGGGCTTCCACGGCTGCCGGAGCCAGATTCCGCAGCAGGCCGCGCCGTTCCACGAAGTCTATGTTCTTTTCCATCGACTCCTGCTGCCGGGCGCGGGTGATGGTGTAAGTCCCGTAGTAGAACTGGCGCGGATCACGCAGCACATACCAGTCCTTCATCACGAGCTGGGTGCGGCGCTTGTCGTAGAGTTCGAGCTCGGGCTGCCACAGCGGACGATAGTGAAAGTTCGTCTCCGCCTGCAGGCCGTAGGTGGCTTCCTGGTAGCGTGAGGCCGGCTTGTCGTTGCCGAGATATCGCGCGACATGCGAGAAGGTCTGTCGCAGCTGGGTGACGGCCTGGGTCTTGATGTCGATCTGCATGTCGAAATCCAGCTCTTATCTGTCAGGTGAACCAAACTGCCACTTAGCGCGCTCGCGCTGAACGGCTGCGTTCTCGCCCGCCGTGAGGTGGCGCGCGCCACGCTCCTGGCAGAAGGTCTCGAAAGCGGCGGCGGGGAGTCTCAGCTCCACGGCGAGCCCCGGATCGCCGATCGAGAAATCGAACTCCACGTAACCGTCAGGACGCCTGGCGCGCACCCAGACGTAATGGCAACTGGCGTCAAACACGGGTTTGCGGTCTGCGGATTCTGGTGACATGTGGGCCGTCTCAGGGGCGGTCCCTACAGCATCGCATACGAAATCGGGCTTGAGAACGCGGAACGGGCCCGCTGCGCGGCCACCCGCCTGTCAGGTAGGTGGCCGAAGACCTCGCGGAATCGGATGGTGTGCCGGATTGCAGGAGCCACACGTCCGGGACGTTTTCAGCAGATCAGGTGCTGCCTGGTTGGCAGCCGGGCCGAGAGATGGGGCTTTGTCGCGGGCGAGGGAAGGCTGGTAGGCGCGATTGGACTCGAACCAACGACCCCCACCATGTCAAGGTGGTGCTCTAACCAACTGAGCTACGCGCCTGTCGTCAATTTCGGGGCGGAGTCTAGACCAATTGCCGGACTCAGACCAGCGCCTCGGGGATCTCGAAACGGCTCGCCTTGAGCAGCCGGATCTCGTCCCGGACCCGCGCCGCTTCCTCGAACTCGAGGTTGCGGGCGTGGGTGTGCATGTCGGATTCCAGCTTGCGCAGGCGCGCGCTTGCCTGTTCGAGCGTGAGATTGCGGTATTCCTCACCCGGCTCGGCAACCTTGCGAGCGCCAGTCTTGCGGGCACTGCCCGGTGCGGCATAGGCGCCCTCCATGACATCCGCAACCCGCTTGGAAATCCCTTTGGGCACGATCCCGTGCTCAAGATTGAAGGCCGACTGCACTTCGCGCCGGCGCGCCATTTCCCCGAGGGCCCGTTCCATGGAACCCGTCATGGAATCCGCATAGAGAATCGCTTTTCCTGCAATATTGCGTGCGGCTCTGCCCACAGTCTGGATGAGGGAGCGGTCAGAGCGCAGAAAGCCTTCCTTGTCGGCATCCAGTACCGCCACCAGCGAGACCTCGGGGATATCGAGGCCTTCGCGCAGCAGATTGATGCCGATGAGCACATCGAATTCTCCCAGCCGCAGGTCGCGGATGATCTCCACCCGCTCCACGGTATCGATATCGGAGTGCAGATAGCGCACACGCACGCCGTGCTCCGCCAGATAGTCCGTAAGATCTTCCGCCATGCGCTTGGTGAGCGTGGTGACCAGCACGCGTTCGCCGCGCGCACTGATCTTGCGGATCTCGGACAGCAGGTCGTCGACCTGGGTGGCCGCCGGGCGCACCTCCACCTCCGGGTCGATGAGACCGGTCGGGCGCACCACGAGCTCCACAATCTGGCCAGAATGCTCGAGTTCATAAGATCCTGGCGTCGCGGAGACGAAGATGGTCTGCGGTGCGAGCTGCTCCCATTCGTCAAACCGCAGGGGGCGGTTGTCGAGCGCGCACGGCAGACGGAAGCCGAATTCGACCAGATTCTCCTTGCGCGCCCGATCTCCCCGGTACATTCCGCCCAGCTGGGGGATGGTGACATGGCTCTCATCCACCACCAGCAGGGTGTTCGCTGGCAAGTACTCGAACAGGGTCGGAGGCGGTTCGCCGGGCTTGCGACCGGAGAGGTGTCGGGAGTAATTCTCGATGCCCGAGCAGTAACCGATTTCCGCCATCATCTCGAGGTCAAACCGGGTGCGCTGTTCCAGACGCTGCGCCTCCACCAGCTTGTCCAGATCTCGCAGCACCTTGAGCCGTTCCCGAAGCTCTTCCTTGATGGCATCGATGGCGCCGAGAATGGTTTCGCGGCTGGTGACGTAGTGCGACTTGGGATAGACCGTGAAGCGCGGCAGCTGGCGGGTGACCTCGCCCGTCAGGGGATCGAACATCGCCAAGGCTTCGATTTCATCATCGAACATCTGCACGCGCAGTGCATCGCGCTCGGACTCGGCAGGATAGATGTCCACCACGTCCCCACGGACACGGTAGGTGCCGCGCGCGAGCTCCAGTTCATTGCGCACGTATTGCAGCTCCGTGAGCCGCTTCAGCATCTGGCGCTGGTTGATCCGGTCACCCCGCCTCAAGTGCAGCACCATCTCATGGTACTCACCCGGATCGCCCAAGCCGTAAATGGCGGACACCGTGGCCACGATGATTGCATCCGGTCGCTCCAGCAAGGCCTTGGTGGCGGACAATCGCATCTGCTCGATGTGGTCGTTGATCGAGGCGTCTTTCTCTATGTAAGTGTCCGAGGAAGGGACGTAGGCCTCGGGCTGGTAATAGTCGTAGTACGACACGAAGTACTCGACGGCGTTGTGCGGAAAAAATTCCCGCATCTCTCCATACAATTGCGCCGCCAGGGTCTTGTTGGGTGCGAGGACTATCGCCGGGCGCTGGATGCGTTGTATGACATTGGCAATCGTGAAGGTCTTGCCCGAGCCCGTGACACCCAACAGAGTCTGGTGGGCGAGTCCTGCCTCGATACCTTCGATCAGCTGGGCGATGGCATCGGGTTGACCACCTGCAGGCTCAAAAGAAGAGACGAGTTCGAAGCGCTTTTCCATGGATGGGATCATCAAACCTTGTGCACTCGGTGGGAGGTGGAGCAGGCAACACTCTAATCATAAGCAAGCGTGACGCTGGACGCAGTGCCCGTGATCCTCCGCATCAAGGAAAGTGCATTGACCGACAAGGGGCTCGCGATTACCATGCGTGGCCTTTCGCGATTCCCCGGTAGCTCAGTCGGTAGAGCAAGTGACTGTTAATCACTGGGTCGGCGGTTCGAGCCCGTCCCGGGGAGCCATTCCAGCAAGGCCCGCAACGTTCCAAGGGCCCGCGTCACTCCTGATCTCAAACCACCTCCCCAAGCGTTGCCGCCGTCCGTGCGGCAGGCGAACTGCCGCCTCTGTCCGGTAACCCGCTCCCTGTCGAGTACCCGCCGCAACGTGCGCTTTGTGGCGACCGCGTGCTCCATCGTCGGTCTCGCCAGCCCACCCGGGCTCCTGTCCACTGACTTCGATCCGGACCGCCCAGACATGCGTGGGTGGCCGCACTGATGTAGAAAATACCTGATAAATATTTCATAACCCAATGAATATTAAATACTATATCGACACAAGCGCATCAGCGGAGTCCTACGATGCAGCGCTTCCTCCACTTTCTCCCCTTGTTGCTCGTCACCAGTGTTGCGCTGGCCGAGGAACCAGACCGTCCCTACGGCAGCCTCTTTCGCGCCATTGCGGGGGACAGCCTTGAAAGAGACCACGGCATCGCCGTGCTTGGTTTCGGCCACGTCAGCCTGAGCGAGGCCAATCACGACATCCCCGCCAGTCGCATGCCGCAAGGGCGCGCGCGCAACACCTAACCGCAGAGTGGTGTGCCCCAGGACGAGGGGCTCAATCTCCAGCACATCGGCCTCATCGTCTGCAAGGGAGATGCCTGTCCGCCGGGTCGTATTGCGGCTCCCACCCGCAACCTGCTCTCGCGAGTGGGCCCCATGCCCGGGCCACGAGGGGAAAAGGTGGTAGTGGACTGGGCCCTGTCGGCATTGGTCGGCGAAGACGGCATCTACTGGAAGACCAAAGGTTTCGATGATTGGAAATGGAACGCCGATGACGCCGAGAGGCTGGCCTTCACACAGTGGTATCTCGATCTCTATCTGCCACTGGGTGCCGGCACGACAGTGCTGCTGGGGAGTTGGCACACCACACTCGCGGCGGAAATCGGTTATGCCTTCAATCCCCCGAACTACTTTGCCAGTCGCACCTATGCGTTCGCCGCAACGCCGGCCAAGCATGTGGGCACTCTGGTGGAAACGCGGCTGCCGCTTGCCGAATCCTCAGGCCTTGCGAGTGTCTTTCTCGGTGTGACCGGGGACTGGAACGCCGTGGATTTCGGCTCCGGCGCCGGCGGTCCGTCCTTTCTGTTCGGTGCACGCTGGCGCAGCCCCGACATGCGCACCTGGTTCGATGTCGAGACCGTGTACGGCAATGGTGAGGATGATTTTGGCGATGTGCATGTGGAGAACGGCATCGCACATCCGCGTGGAGGCGGCAGCCAGTTCCTGGCGCTCAGTTCGACCGATGAATATCTTGACCGCGTGGTGACATCACTCACCCTCACGCACGCCGTCAACGAACGCCTGAGCCTCGTGTTCGAGGGCCTTTACGGTTTTCAGGAGGGAGGAGATCTCGCTCCCCTCCCCTTCGCGATCACGGAGGATTCGACTTTCTATGGCGTGAACGTTGGCTTCAGGTATCAATTGCTGCCACGACTCTATGCAGGTGCGCGCTTCGAGGCCTTCGTGGATGAAGAAGCCGCCAATGTACTATGGGGTGGCGTGGGAGCGGGCGGTGGTACGGTCTATGCCACAACCCTCAACGTCACCTGGGAAGCACTGCCCTGGGTCATCGTGCGTCCCGAGCTCAAATATGACGCCTATGATGGCAGCGGACACCTCTTCGCGCCGGACAGGAACGGCATGGCCCAGCACAACACACAACTGCTCGGCGTGCTGAACTTCGAACTGCGGTTCTGATCAGGCGTCCTGCTGAAGTGCCGAGTTGTCGACATAGATGCGATAGCCCTGGATGCGGCCATTGACCATGTCGAAGACATTGGCGAAAGGCACACTGAGCACCGTCCCGTTCCTGCGCGTATAGGTAACGCGGCCCTCGATGAACACCGCGTCACCGAGCTCCCGTATCACGAGCTCGTTATGGCGGATTGCGGCAATCGAGGGGAACCAAGCGCCCAAAAAGCCTTTGATGGCCTCCCGCCCCGTGACCACCGGCAGGTTGCCGAAACGAAACAACGCGTTTTCCGCCAGGAATGCCCCAAAGGCCCCGGTATCCATGGCATCGACCGCGGCGAAAAGTTTCCTGAAATCCGGATTCATCTTCCCTCCTGAAATACTGTCAACGCTCTCTCAACGGTAATTCGACCACTCCCCCACCGAGGACCGAGAGCTCTCCGTCCTGGTTGCGGGCTTCCTGTTCTATCTCCACAAATCCACGCCCCTCTTCCTTCCAGCACCGGGTAACCCTGGCTTGAATGAAGAGCAGATCGCCCTCCGGATTGTGGCGCCGGATGCGGCAATGCGCCGAGACGAGGAAGCCGCGATCGCCCATCCAGTTGGTGAGTTGATGAATGAGCCATGAGCAGCGCTCGGGCCCATAGTCATAAGCCCCGGGCGCGCCGACTTCCAGTGCAAAGTCTTGCTCCCAATGCACACGTTCCGGGCAGTCCGGCACACCGAGGCGGTTGGGAATGGCGAGTCCCGGGTGCTGCTGCATCATCTTCCACGCCAGCTTGTTGGCGCGTATGTACAGTCCACCCCACCCTTGGGCGTAGGCAATGAAGCCGGTGACCGTCATAGGCCCCTTGAGCATGGCTTGCAAGGTGTCACCCTCAGCGACGTCCTCGAACCAGCGCGGCGTGCTCCCCCTGACCTGCTCCTCGGCATAGAGCTCGAAGGCCCTGGCAAGCTCATCCGGTTCATAGGTCCGCCGCGGTCTTGCCTTGAGCTCCCGGTATTTGGTGCCCTGTTCGCGCGCGTGATCTCGTTCGGTCCTGAAGCACCAGCTGTCAGCCTCAGCCACGTGATCTCCGGCCTGATTGTAGAAATCCACGTGATAAATCTGCTGGATGGCGCGCCCCGCAAACCGGGTCTGGTGTTCAATCAAATCCTTGAGGCGCGCCTCGCTGGAAATCTGGTCATTGCGACGGATCAGCTTGTGCCACCGCCATGTCGCACCCGACCACATGGCATGGATGCCGGGCAGCCCCCCCACATAACCGGAGATGACGCGGTTCGTCGCGAAGAGGAAGCTGGGCAATGCGATGATCCCGCCATGCACGCTGCGCTCGGCGTACTCCGGTACGCACCACAGCGGATTGTCGTCGCCAATGCCATGCGCGTAATGGCGGATGTTGTCCCGGGTAGCTTCATGGCACCACGGCTCCAGCGTCTGTCCCACGGGTTTGCCGATCCGCTCCCTCAGTTCATCGAGGGCCGCTTCGGTGATTTTCGGGAAGGCACGCGTGTCATTCATGGGACTCTCACTTTGGGGAACGGCGCGCCGAAGCTACGCGGAAGGCGCGGAATTCACTGCAGCTTGCCGCAGCACGCGCCGGTTGATCTTGCCGGCAGGGGTCTTGGGCAGCTCGTTGACGAAGGCGATCTGCCGTGGATATTCATGCAGCGACAGGCGAGTACGCACGAATTCGCGCAAGGTTTCAGCAAGGACTTCATCACCCGGCGTGCGGCACACCACATAGGCTTTGACGACCTGTCCGCGCAGCGCGTCAGGCACGCCTATGGCGGCAGCCTCCAGCACTTCCGGATGCTTGAGAAGCGTGTCCTCGATCTCCACCGCACTCATGGTCCAGCCGGCGGAGATGATCACATCATCTGCGCGACCTCCATGGTAGAAGTAACCATCCTGGTCGGTGCGTCCGAGGTCGTGGGTCGGGATCCAGCGATCCCGACGGCGCACCATGATTTCGCCGGTGACGCCCGGTGGGCACTCGTTGCCTGAGGCATCCCGCACCGAAACCTGCACACCCGGCACCGGTTTACCCAACGATCCCCGCCTCATCTGGAAGTCTGGTGCACCGGGATAGCAAACCAGCACGACACCGACTTCAGTGGTGCCATACATGCTCGCCGGCTCATGGCTGGTGTGCTGCTGCAGGAACTCCGCTGTTTCGGAATCCAGCGGCTCTCCGGTGAAGGAGATTTTCTGGAGCGCGAGCGGATACCGTCCAACGGCACCGGAATTCCTGATCATGCGGTAATGAGTGGCGGCGGCCGCGAGGTTGTTGAATCGATGTTCGGACAGGGCTTCCAGCAGTCTCACCGGGTCGAAGCGTCCGGCATAGGCACCGATGGTCAGGCCAAGCGCGAGGGGCGCCAAGGTCCCGTGCCACAGTCCGTGGCCCCAGGCGGGTGAGGAAGGACAGAAAAAACGGTCACCCGGTCGCAGACCACTGCCATACAGCGCCGCGAGCATCAGCGTGACCACGGCGCGATGCGTGTGGCGCACGGCCTCGGGCAGTTCGCGGGTGGTACCTGAGGTGTACTGGAAGATCGCCAGATCGTCCGCGCGAGTGGCGGTGGGATAGGAGGCCGGATATTCCGCCAGCAGCGCAGCGAGGCCGGCGTCATCGAACTCGATGAGCGGCAAGACCGCGAGGCCGGGGAAATCGGCCAGCAGCGACGCCCTCGCCGGGTGGGTGATCAAGAGCTTCGCTCCGCAGTCCTGCAGGCGCAGCCGCAGGGCATCCGGTCCGAAGAGGGTGAAGAGGGGGACGGCAATCGCACCCAGTTTCATGGCACCGAACAGGCACACATAGAAGGCGCGGGAGGGCTCCAACATCATCGCGATCCGGTCGCCCGGCAGCACACCCCGCGCGCGCAACAAGTGCGCGAAACGGGCCGAGTCACGCGCAAGCCCTGCATAGTCGATGCAGTCATCACCGCCCTCGGCCCGCGCGACGATTACCGCGGTGCGCCCTCCCCGGGCATGTCGGTCCACGCATTCATGGGCGATATTGAGGTATTCCCTGTCGCCCTCGAACAGGGCCCACAGTGCGTCGCTGCTGCAATGCGCCTCGGCATCCGCATGGGTCAGATAGTCGGTCAGCAGCGGCATGAAGACTCGGAAGGCAAGGTCAGCGTTCTCATCCTTGGCACTATGCAGAGGTAACGGGAGTGCTGTCCATCCCGTTGCATGGCGGCCACCGGCCCGTTGCGGCTTAATGCAGGGCTTCCTGAAGCACTTTCTGCGGTGTCGCCAGCAGGGGCCCGGAAGGTGGGGCCTATGGGCACCGCCAGCACGCCCTCCTATACTCGCAGCATGAGTGAGACCCCCGCCCCAGCCCGTCCTTCAGCCTCGGTTGCCGTCATACGACAGTCCGCCGCCGGACTCGAGGTGCTGCTGGTCAAGCGCAACGAAAAAATCGCCTTTCATGGCGGGGCCTGGGTCTTCCCCGGTGGACGGGTGGACGAATCCGATGCCTCGGGCGCCCGCGACGATGAAATCATGCTCGCCGCCCGTGCCGCGGCTCGCGAGGCGGAGGAGGAAGCGGGCTTGAGACTGCCTGCTGCGGAACTGGTGGCCTTTGCGCATTGGACCACGCCAGCAACGCTGCCCAAGCGCTTCGCAACCTGGTTCTTCCTCGCCGAGACCGGATCCGATACTTCGGTGCGGATTGATCAGTCCGAGATAGTCGAATATCGCTGGATGACACCCGAGCGGGCACTCGCGCTGCAGGCTGAGGGCGAGATGAATCTGCCGGGACCCACGTATGTCTCGCTGCTCCGCTTCCAGGGGTGCGAGTCCACGGCGACCCTTGGTGCCCATCTGCGCACGCACGAGATCCAGCGATTCCTGCCCCGCCTGGCAAAACTCGAAGGTGGGCACTGTGCTCTCTACGAAGAAGACGCAGGCTACGACACCCTCGCGCTCGATACCCCAGGGCGACGTCACCGGCTGCTGATGGTCGATCGAGGTTGGCAGTACCTGCGAGACTTCCCGCTGACGCAGCGGACTTCTGCGGCGCATTCCGCGGTCTGAGCGTCCCTCAGAGTCCAGCGGGTGTCGGCACGTTGATCCAGGTCAATGACCCCCGGGCCCCGCACAGGAAACTCACCACGTCAATCACAGGAGGTTTTTCCATGGCCGCATCCAGCATTGCCAGTCAGACACCCGCCCCACAGGCAGAGCATTTCGACGTGCTGATCGTCGGCGCCGGGGTTTCCGGCATCGGCGGCGCGTATCACCTGACCAAACAATGCCCTGAGAAGCGCTTCGTGGTGCTGGAGGCACTCGAGAGTTTTGGCGGTACCTGGCTGATGCACAAGTACCCCGGAGTGCGTTCCGACAGCGACCTTTACACCTTCGGCTACCGCTTCAAGCCTTGGGTGGGGCAACCGATTGCAACGGCCGAAGCAATCCGCCAGTACATGGGCGAAGTCATTGAAGAAAACCATCTCGATCAGCACATCCGCTATGGCCATCGCATCCTGTCTGCGAGCTGGTCCAGCAACCAGAAACTCTGGACCGTGCACGCCGAACGCAAGGCCGATGGCGCGAAACTCACCTTCACCACCCACTTCCTGTGGATGTGCCAAGGCTACTATCGGCATTCGGAGGGCTACACGCCTGCATGGCAAGGCATGGCGGACTTCAAGGGACAGGTGGTGCACCCGCAGACCTGGCCGGAGGATCTGGACTACAAGGGCAAGAAGGTCATCTGCATCGGTTCCGGCGCCACCGCTGCGACTGTGGTGCCTGCCATTGCCGGCGACTGTGAGCATGTCACCCTGCTGCAGCGGTCGCCCACGTATTTCATTCCCGGCCTGAACCGCAATGAACTCGCCGACATGTTGCGCAGCCTCGAGGTCAACGAGGAATGGATTCACGAAATCGTCCGCCGCAAACTCATTTCAGACCAGCGTGAACTGACCCGCCGCTCGTTCGAAGATGCGGAGAAGCTGACAGAGGAGTTGCTGGCCGGGGTGCGAGCCTTCCTGAAGCCGGAGTTCGATATGGAGCCCCATTTCACACCCCGCTACCGTCCTTGGCAGCAGCGGATTGCGTTTGTACCCGAGGGGGATCTGTTTCAGGGGATCAACGCCGGCAAGGCCAGCGTGGTCACGGACGAGGTCGATCGGTTCACCGCCAAGGGCATCCTGCTCAAGTCAGGGCGCGAACTCGAGGCGGATATCATCATCACCGCCACCGGCTTCAACCTGTGTGTGATGGGGGACATCGCCTTCGACGTGGATGGCCGCAAGGTGGATTGGGCGGATACCGTGACCTACCACGGCATGATGTTCACCGGCGTACCGAACCTGTTGTGGATCTTCGGTTACTTCCGCGCCAGCTGGACTCTGCGGGTAGATATCCTCGCCGATTTTGTCTGCCGTCTGCTCAAGCACATGGATGCCAAAGGAGCGAAACAGGTCAACGTGGCTCTGCGTCCGGAAGATCAGAACATGCCAATCCTGCAGTGGATGGATCCACAGGACTTCAATCCCGGCTACCTGATGCGCGACATGCACTTGTTGCCGAAGCGCGGGAACAAACCCGAGTGGATGCACACCCAGGACTATTGGTCAGAGAAGGACGTGATTCCGGCCATCAATCTGGATGCACCGGAATTTGTCTATGACGCAGGAAGCGACGCACCCAAGGCAAGCGCCCGACGCACCAAGGTCGAGGTGACTGGCTGAGCAGCCTGTTCCCGCTGACCCTTCCACCCAGCCCTGCCTGGTCACCAGCCCGGCAGGGCCCGCTCCCCGCGAGAGGCTTTCACCCTATCTCAGGCGGAACCCGCCGTGCCGGCCCGCAGATGAACTTCCCGCTGGGGAAACGGAATTTCTATTCCTGCCGCAGCGAAACGCCGCAGGATTTCGAGGTTGAGCACATTGCGCACGTCCACGCGCGCGGAGAGCTCTTCGGCAAAGGCGGTCAGCTCCAGGTTAAGCGAACTGTCGCCAAACCCCGTCAGGCTCACTGAGGGCTCAGGACTTGCCATTACCCTGGGATGGCTGGCCGCGACCTCCTGCAGGATGGCCATGGCACGTTCCACATTGCTGCCATAGGCGATACCCACGTTGATTACCACACGTGTGACCTGATCGGACAAAGTCCAGTTCGAGAAGCGTTCGGTGATGAAATTCTTGTTCGGCACGATGAGTTCCTTGTTGTCCACATCGCGCAGGGTGGTGGCGCGGATACGGATGCGAATCACCCTTCCACTCAGATCACCGATGGTCACGAAGTCACCAACGCGGATGGGGCGCTCGAAAAGCAGGATGAGGCCTGAGATGAAATTGGCAAATATCTCCTGCAAACCAAACCCGAGACCAACACCCAATGCCGCAACCAGCCATTGCACCTGGGACCAGCGCATCCCGAGCGTGCTGAGGGCAAGGCTCAAACCCAGCGCCACGATCGCATACTGCAGCAGGCTGGTCAGTGCATAACGACTACCCTGCTTGATGCGCAGTCGCTGGAGGAGGCCAATCTCTATCACACCGGGAAGATTCCAGGAGGCAATCAAGGCCACCAGGGCCGTGACCAGTGCCAGTAGCAAATTGGCCATCGTCACTGGTTGGGACCTTGCCACGCCCTCTGCATCGGTTACCGCGATCTCCCACAACGTGACATGCTCGAGGACCGTCAGGGCCGGGAGGACCGTTTGCCAGACGGCGATGAGCCCCAGCGCCAACGACCAGCCGATGACGTTGCGCATGACCAACCTGGCCTGAGCGTTGAGCCGCTCATATTCGGCCTCGTCCGGGCTGTTTTCCGAGGTCTCCGGCATTTCCAGTGCGCGTTCACAGCGAGTGCGGTATTCCGCGATGGAGATCCAGCGCAGCGTCAATTGATAGGCAAAAATCGCGGCCGCGATGAGCCCCGCACTCATCAGGTAGTACCGGGACAGTTCGGTCGCGGTGTAGTGATAGCCAAACGCGGACAAGACGAGCAAAGCGGAGGGGGGCGCCAGCAAAGCCACGCGCCAGAGGAACGCCTGCGGTTCGCGTGACAGACCGAACGAAGCATGCGCGAAGGGGTTGTCGCGCTTGATGAGCCAGGCGCCAAGAGCAAGCAGCGCAAGCATGGACAGCAGGAAGAGTGCCCGGGCCATGCTGTCCTGGGCAGTGGTGAAGCCCAGGAATTCGAAATTGACCGCGAGGCTGTAAGCGGGCACGAATACCCGCGCGAAGTTGCGCCACGCGCGGCGACTGCGGCGGACCGCGATAGCTTCTGCCGGAAAATGCGCACCAACCAGCCCCTCTGCAGAGAGGGTAAGAGAGCACCAGGCGGCGGCAAGCCACAGCACCGCTGCCGTGAGTGAGGCGCGCGCGAGCCCGCCGGAAAAGCCGGAGATCCCTTCTCCCGCATCCAGCGAGAGGCCGAGCCCCAGCAGAATGGCGGGGCCTGGCACAACGACGACCAGCATGAGCGCCATCACCATGATCGAGGCACGCGCAGTGCGCGTCTCGGCAATCTCCTGCGCGCGTGCGAGCTCCACCAGTTTCCGGCGCAGTCTGGGCCGCAGGGCGAGGCTGCAGAGACTGATCACGAGCAAGGCGAGTGCGCGCAGAGGATGTTCAACCAGCGCCTCACGCAAGTCCCCGCCAACCTGTCGCCACGGGACAATGCCCCCAAGGCCCACCATCGAACGGCCAAGCTCCACCAGCGTTCCGGCGGACCAGGGCAGCGCGTTCGGAATCCACATCAGGCGCTCATCCAGCAACGCCTCGTAGGCGCCAACCGTCTTGATCAGTTGCTGGAGCTCCGAGTCGGTTGCATCCAGTTGCCTGAGGTACGCCACATAGTTCGCATCCAGATTGACCAGGACGCTGTCCTGCGCAACCCCGAGCTCCAGGGACTTCTGGTGTCGCTCCGCCTCATCGGGTGTGCGTGAGTCCTCGTCCGGGGCGGCGGCAACTGCGGCAATATCCGCACGACGCTCATCGATTTCGATCCGCCGCAGACTGGCACGCGTGGCCTCGGCGGCATGGCGCTTGGTCTGCGCCATGAGCTGGGCGAGGCGGGGCAGGCGTCTACGCTTCTCCACCAGAATCCGGCCCAGCGTTGCCGATGTCCCTGAGAGTTGCAGTCTTTGCCGTGAAGTTTCGAATTCGCTGTTCAGTCGCTGGCGCAATTCGGCGTAATCGCCCCGACGCCGCACGGCATCTGTTTGAGCAGCAACAAGGCTTTCCAGTTCGGCACTCAACTGCGAAGTTTCCTGCAGCACGGCGCGCAACCCGGGGTCCAGATCCGAGGTGCCGGTCTGTGCAAGCTCGACGGATTCACGAACCGTGGCGGCTTCGGCTTCCCGGCGTTCGATGAGAAGCTCGCCCAAGGTGGTGACGCGCGCGGACAGGCGTTCCATATCGAGCAGCACGAGTTCCCGGCGCAGGCCGGTGATCTCCTCTTCTCCCCCGAGATTGATCTGTTCGAGATTGAGCATCTCGAGCTCCATCTGTCGGGCGGCGTACTCGGCATCCAGGGCCACTGTTCGCGCCTTGGACAGTGCATCCCCTGCCCCCTCCAGCAATCCCGAGCGCTCGCTTTCGAGTGTCGCGAGCCGCGCCGCCACGGCCATCTTTTCTCGCGCCAGTTCGGCGGGACGACCGGACAGAGTTCGCAATTTCAGCTCGTAGCTCGCGAGCTTGCCTTCCAGCGTGGCGCGTTCCGAGCGGGTGAGCTCCTGAAGGTTTTCCAGTGCCTGGGCATCCAGGGTCCGTTCGCGCTGACTCACCGTTGGCGTCGCCTTCAGTCTCAGCATCTGCGCGATGCGGTCCAACAGTTCCTTGCGGTTGCCATCACGGCGGGCAGGCGCCAGCTTGTAGGCCTCCACCCGGGCCGCATACCCGTCCGCCGCCTGGGCGGACGCCACTGCCTGGGTGTAGAGCTGTTCGAGCTGGGAGCGTTGCGCGGGCTCCAGCACGGGTGCCAGGGCTTCTTTCTGCGCCAGCTCTATCTCCTGCAGGCTCATGGCCCACAGTCCCTGGACAGGGAATAACGGCAGCAGGCAAGCCAGCGCCTGCGGCAGAAGCCGCCGGCACACTTCGAAGATTTCAGCCTTTATCATGTCGGCAGTCTAACAAACCCCGCGATGGGCCATGCGCGAGACCATTGACACGCTCCCGGATCCGGACGCCAGGCATGGCGCACTGCTGGCCGGCCTGCTGTCTCTTGCTGTGCTGGATGCCAGTGCGGGGGAACCCTTTGCTTTTGATCCTCCGCCCTTTCTGGGCAGACCTGAAGTCGTGCGGGCCGCCACCGGCAACACCTGGCAGTTCGGGGGCGATACCCGGCACCCGTCAGCCCGCCTGCTGATCACCTTGGCTGAGATCCCCGCTGGCATGTCGGAGGCTGATACCACGGCCTGTGCCGAAGCGTTCCTGGAGCAAATCAGGCGCAGGCGCCGGGACGCGTTCTGGCAGCCCGAAACCCCGGCGCTCCGCCTGGGCAACCGGGAAGTGGCCTCCTGGCGCTGGGCAGGCAGTTTTGATCAGGTGCCTGCCACTGGCCTCGTTGCCTGCACATCAATCACGGGGCGTTTTCTGGCGGTGGCCTTCGAAGACTCGATCAGCGGTGCGCCACAAAGCTTTCCAGCCATCAGGCGCGCGCTCGACACGCTGGATCCGGCTGCGACCGAGCCCTGACGAAGGCCACGGACCACTGCTCTGCGCAAGCAATCAAGGTGCTGGCGGCACTGGCGCGCGCAGGGCGAAGGCCTGCCCCGCGCGGGCCACCGTCATCCCTGCCTGCTCGAGTTGCAGCGCCGAGGCTTCTGACTCGTAGTGGTAAGCCACCATGCGCCGCCTGATCTCCTCCGGGTATTCGCGCATTACGTCATCGAGACCCGTGTGTGCGGGTGAGCCCTTGAGCGCGCAGTCGTGAAAGACGGTCTCGCCAGCGCAGGCAAAACTGCTGACGATTTCGGGAATGGGGCGGGTGTCGCCGGAGTAGAGAAAGGATCCCCGCAGCGCCAGTCCGAAAGCGCCACGGTAGCCGCTGTGCCGCACCGGAAAGATCTCGAACAGCAAATCGCCCAGCCAGAAATGTCCGGACGTCGGTACCAGATGGAAGGCATCCCAGAAATTCGCCCTGCCCTCACTCAGCACATGTGCCGAGGTGGCAAGTTTTTCGTGGAGGCCGGCCACCAGCACGGAAGGAACGAATAGCGGGATACGTGGGCCGGCGCGGAAATAGGCTCGATAGAAGAGCTGCTCCACACCGCCGATGTGGTCCAGGTGCAGATGCGTGAGAAACACCGCACGCGGTACCTCCTCTCCATAGTGGTGCTGGTAGTCGTCCAGCGTGCGAGGCCCGCAATCCACCAGCAGGGCCGGATCACCGTCAATCTCCACCACGCCGGCTGCACTCCCGAGTTCGGAGGCCTTGGCGTTGCCTACCCCCATGAAGCGGAATGCAAGTGCGCGTGACATGGCTGGTTATCTCCCAAAGGATGCTGACGAAAAGAGTATGGCCGCGGGGCAGCGCGGACGCCACACAAAAAAAAGGGCGCCCGCAGGCGCCCAGGAGCAAGGGAAGGGAAAAGGTTTTCAGGCCGAATAAGCGCGCTCGCCGTGTTCCGCGGTATCGAGACCTTCGCGCTCCGTCTCCTCGGAGATGCGCAGCCCCACGGTCATGTCGGCAATCTTGTAGGCAACCACGGAGACGATTGCGGACCACACGCAGGTGATTACCACACCGGTAATCTGGGTGACCACCTGCGACCCCATCGAGTAGTCATCAAGACCGGTTCCACCGAGGGAAGGCGAGACAAACACACCCGTGAGGATGGCGCCCAGAATGCCGCCCACGCAGTGGACACCGAAGACATCGAGTGAATCGTCGTAGCCCAGCTTGTGTTTGAGCCAGCTTACGGCCCACAGGCAGACCAGCCCGGCGATCACGCCGAGAGCAATCGCGCCCATCGGACCGGTGACGCCACAGGCGGGAGTAATTGCGACCAGACCGGCAATGGCACCGGAAGCGCCACCGAGCATGGTCGGGGTGCCGCGAATCAGCCACTCACCGAAGGTCCAGGCACACACCGCAGCCGCCGCACAGAGGAAAGTGTTGATGAATACCAGCCCGGCATAGGCATTCGCTTCGAGGTTGGAACCCACGTTGAAGCCGAACCAGCCCATCCACAGCAAGGACGCGCCGATCATCACGAGTGGCAGGTTGTGCGGGGGCATGGCGCTGGTGCCGTAACCCAGGCGCTTGCCCAGCATGATGGAGCCCACGAGGCCGGCAATTCCCGCGTTGATATGCACGACCGTACCGCCAGCGAAATCAAGTGCGCCAAGCTTGAACAGGTAACCCTCGCCGTACCAGACCATGCGGGCGATGGGCAGATAGGAGAAGGTGAACCAGAGCACCATGAAGACCAGCACCGCGGAAAAGCGCATGCGTTCCGCGAAGGCGCCCACGATGAGACAGGGGGTGATGGCGGCAAATGTGCACTGGAAGGCGATGAACACATATTCGGGAATCATCACGCCGTCGCTGAAAGTGGCAGCCTGTGAATCAGCATCGATTCCGGCGAGGAACAGGCGTTCCAGACCCCCGATCCACATATTGGAACCGGAGAAGGCAACGCTGTATCCATACACGGCCCAGAGCACGGTCAGGAGCGAAAACACCACGAAGACCTGCATCAAGACCGACAGCATGTTCTTGGACCGGACCATCCCACCGTAGAACAGTGCGAGCCCGGGCAGGGCCATCATGATGACCAGCATCGTGCATACCATCATCCAGGCGGTATCGCCCTTGTCGATGGTCGCCGGTGCGGCATCCTGCGCCCATGCGGCAGCGCCTGACAGGCCCAGCAGCAGGCCGGACAGCCACTTCTTCAGCGAGGCGTCAGGGCGTGCCAAGGCGCCCCCCAGCCCATTCAGTTTTGCTCTCATTCGCCGTCTCCTCATCTGGTGATTCGTGGGGCGCCGTGCCTCGTCAGTACGGCGACTGGGATGAGCACTGCAGCATCCATGCCATATAGGAGTCGCTCTATCCGGACAGGGTTGGGAATGCTGCGTAATGACGCCACGCCTCAGGGTAAGGATTCCAACCAAGGACCCGGTTGCGAATGGGAGGGGCGCTCCACGCTAGACTTGGCGCCCCAAAAAAGTGCAACGCCCCGACGCCCGCACCATTTGCGCGTGGGTCACTGCCTCCCGATCAGCGCCGACCCGCGTGCAAGGCCTCAGTCAGGCTCGAGAGGTCCTCCATCAGGCGGTCCACTTTCTGGTGCAATTGCATGACTTCGAGTTCAGCCCGCACATTCACCTCATAGTCGACCTCGGCGCGGACGCGGTCTTTGGCGTCCTGCCGGTTCTGGCTCATCATGATGATCGGGGCCTGCAACGCTGCCAGCATGGACAGCACCAGATTCAGGCCGATGAAGGGCGGGGGATCGAAGGTCGGGAAGGCGAACCACTGCCAGGCATTGAGCCCCATCCAGAGCACCATCACGCTGACGAAAGCGTTGATGAAAAACCACGAGCCCCCGAAGCGAGCCACATTGTCGGCAATGCGATCCCCGAGCGTGAGGCGTTCCTCGATGACTTCGTTGGCATTCTGGCCCATGTTCTCGGCAAGCATGAGATCAGACTCGCGCAAGCGACCCGACACGGCGGCAAGGAGGTCCAGTGCGGCCTCCGGCCGCAGTTCGAACAACCGCTTCAGATCCTCCCGGGCAATGACGGCGGTGACCGTCGGTATGAGCGCGACGGCACGTGCTGAACGGGGCTGCCCGTCCAGCAGAGAGAGTTCGCCGAAGATCTCACCCATCTCTGCCACCGCCACGGACAGCCGTTTTCCTTCGGCCTCTTCGATCGAGAGTTCCACACGCCCCTCGTTGACGAGGTGCATCTCTCCGCCCGGATCTCCCGTTCTGAAAATCGTCTGCCCTTGCATGTAGCTGCGCGCGCTGATCCCGGCCGCCAACTGGGCCAAACCGGCATCATCCAGATGGCGGAAGATGGACACATCACGCAGTAGGGAGGGGGAAATGGGCACGGCTTGTCTCCTTCTCGGTCCCGAATACCGGAAAAGCTCGGCGCAGATGGTATCTTAGAGCCGGAGCTGTCACTTCCTCCGCACTCCATGCCCCTTCTCTCTGGACCTTGCTGCCCACCCATGAATGTTCCGTGCTTGCCCCTCCGGTCCGTGCCCGCCGTGATGGCGCGAGGACTGCGCATGTCCTATCCGCCGGAATCACGCGCCGTGCTCGCGAATCTCGATCTCGACGTGGTGGCAGGACGCTTCGTGGCCATCCTGGGTCGCAGTGGTTCCGGCAAGTCCACCCTGCTCAATTTGCTGGGTGCGATGGAGCCACCCCAGCATGGGTTGCTGGAGGTTGGTGGGCACGACCTCGTGCAGCTGGATGACGCCGCCAGAACCCTGTTCAGACGCCGGCATCTCGGCTTCGTCTTCCAGAGCTACAACCTCATACCGGTCCTCAACGTGCACGCGAACGTTGCCCTGCCGCTGGCACTCAACGGCGTGGCAGACCGGCATCGCGTGGATGAGCTGCTCGAAGCGCTCGACATCGAACACCTTGCGCAACGTTATCCCGAAACGCTCTCCGGCGGGGAGCAGCAACGCGTCGCCATTGCCCGTGCCCTGGTGCATGGCCCGATGCTGGTACTGGCCGATGAGCCGACCGGAAATCTCGATCAGGAAACCAGTCGCCAGGTCATCGACCTGATGAAAAAAGTGCTCACCCGCGAAGGCACGACACTCATCATGGCTACGCACAGCGAGGAAGCAGCGGGAGCGGCAGATGAGGTCTTCCGCCTGGTGGGAGGGGCTTTGGAGCGGATGGCGTGATACCGCCTGTGTGGCAAATCCTCTTTGCCTACCTTCGCCGCAGGCCTTGGCAGGCTGCCTTGGGAGTCTTCGGGATTGCACTGGGCATTGCCGTGGTCATGGCGGTGCAGGTCGCGCAGAAGAGCGCGCGCCATTCATTCGAGGAAGCGGAGCTGACCCTGGCGGGCACCGCCACTGACCGAATCCTCGGCGCGCGCGGACACCTCCCTGAGGATTTTTTTGCCTCACTCTGTCTCAGCGAGCCCGTGCTGCAGGCCAGTGCTGTGCTCACCGGTCACGTGCGGACGGCGGGGCTGCGGCCGCAATGGCTGCGCGTGCATGGGATCGACCCTGTCAGTGCTGCCGGGCGGATCAACACCACCCGAACCGCCGGGGTCGGACTGCCTGCACTGATCTTCGGACAGGCTGCCGGCGTGGTTGCGCCCGGTCTTATAAGCTCACTCGGCGCCGTGGAGACCCCGGAAGTGATGCTCGACGGGCCGGGTGGCGAGATCGAGGTCAGGCTGCACGCGCTGCGCGAAGCGGATGCCGCGCTCAAACTGCCGGAAGACCTGGTCGTGATGGACATTGCACTGGCACAGGATGTGCTCGCCGCGCCCGGCAGGCTGTCCCACATCGATCTGGTGATTCCGGACGATGGCAACGGCGCAGCCTTGCGCAAGAGAATCCGCAAACAACTCGCAGCCGGCATGGAGCTGCGTGACCTGCGCGCCGACCGCGTCGCGCGGCAGGGGCTTGGTGAAGCTTTCGAAACCAACCTCACCGCCCTGAGTCTGCTGTCGCTGATGGTAGGGCTGTTCCTGGTTTACAACACGGCGAATTTTCTGGTCGTGCAACGCAGCTTCCTGTTCACCCGACTGCGGGCACTCGGCGTGCGTCGTCGGGAAATCTTCAGTGCGATCCTTGTCGAAAGTGCCATTCTGGGCGCTCTCGGTGGCGCGATCGGTATTCTGCTCGGACTGCTGCTCGCGCGTTTCCTGCTCGGCCTGATTGCAGGGACTGTTGGCGACTTTTACTACTCGGTAGCCATCACCGCACCTGAGACCTCGTGGACGCAGATTGCGGCGCTGTGGAGCCTCGCCGTGATCACCAGCCTCGTGGCGGCACTTCCCGCTGCCTGGCGTGGGACGCGGGGGGCACGCCTGGCTGTGCGTGGTATCGCTCCTGCCTCGCTGTCATGGCATCAACCGCTCTTGCTGGCTGGCGCACTCATGACGTCAGGTCTGCTGATTCACCGCTTGGCACCGCCCCGACTCTGGATCGACTTTGCCGCGATGGGCCTGGTGCTTGTCGCTGTCGGCGTCCTGATGTCACCGCTGCTGCCTGCGTTGGGTCAAGTGCTTGCCCGGGTCCTGCGCGGCCCACGCTGGTGGCCGGAGCGACTGGGAGCAGCCAATCTTGCGCGTGCCGACAACCGCTCCGGGGTCGCCGCGGCGGCACTTTGCCTGGCCGCTGCTGTCAGCCTCGGGATGCAGTTGATGACGGCGAGTTTCCGGGATTCGGTGGACCGCTGGTTGGGGCAGCTGCTGCGCGCTGATGGCTATCTCTCTGCACCCGAATCCCTCCCTGCACCAGAGGCCGAAGCCTTGCTCGCATCGCTGCGCGCAAGGCTTCGTGAGCATCCGCTGTTGTCAGAGACCAGCAGCGTCCTGCAACGCGAACGGTCGAGTTCGCTCGGCAGAATCCCGGTCACGGCCTACGAGCTGCCGGAGCGCGCCCGGAGCGGTTTTGAATTGCTGGCAGGTAATCCAGTCGTGGTCTGGCAACGCTGGGAGGGCGAGGATGTGTTTCTCGCCAGCGAGTCGCTGGCGCGTCGACATGCTCTGGAACCGGGCGATGCAATCGATCTGGAGACGGACACGGGCACGCATTCCTTCACACTCGCCGGGATCTACCGCGACTACGCCAGCGAACGCGGGACCGTGGCCATCAGTCGCGCGACATCTTCGCGGCACTGGCAGGAAACGGGTTATTCCGGAATCGGAATCTACCTGCGGGCAGAGGTTCACTGGTCCGAAGTGAATGCGGCTGTTCAGGAACTCGCGGGTCGGGATTCCGGGATCAGGCTCAGATCCCGCGCCGAGATACGACAACTCTCCCTCGCCATTTTCGACCGCACCTTCGCCATCACGCGAGTGCTGGGAGTGCTCGCGTTGGCGGTGTCACTGGCGGGCTTGGCCGGTGCGCTGCTCGGCCAACTGCTGGAGCGCGCACGCGAATACAGCATGTTGCGCGCGTTGGGGTGCAGCCGGGGCGATCTCGCGCGTGTACTGCTCTGCCAGACCTTGCTCACCGGTCTGCTGGCAGCCCTCATCGCACTCCCGACCGGTGCCGCGCTCTCGCTGTTCCTGGTGCGGGTGGTGAACCTGCATGCCTTTGGTTGGACCATGGGCCTCGCCTTCCCTCCTGCGCTGTTCATCGGCATGTTCGTGAGCATGCTCGCCGCCGCTGCTCTGGCCAGCCTTTATCCAGCTGTACGCCTGGGGCGTGCCGCGCCCGCCCAGTCTTTGCGCGAGGAGTGAGCGCATGCGCAAGCGTCATTTCCTTGGTCTCATGGCCCTGCCACCAGCGCTCTGGGCCCTTCATCGGCTCAGCGCTTCGCGTGCAGCGCCATCAAATCCCTTGCAAGGGCTGCTCGCCAGCGAGGCGGAGCCCGGATTCAGCAGGGTTGAAGGGCCCGAACCTTTCCACTTCCCCGAGGATCACGGGCCACATCCCGACTATCGGCACGAGTGGTGGTACTTCACCGGCAATCTTGTCGGCCCCGGAGATCAGGCCTATGGCTTCCAGCTGACGTTTTTCCGTTTCGCGATCACGGCCGAGTCACGCCACTCGGATTCACGCTGGAATACGCGTCAGGCCATGCTCGGCCACTTCGCTCTCACCGACGTCCGCGCCCAGCGATTCCACTCCGAGCAACGCCTGGAGCGGCCGGTGCTGGGACTCGCCGGCATGGACGCCTTCCCTGCCAAGCTCTGGATTCGTGACTGGCACGCGCGTCACGTTGCGCAGACGCGCGAAGCCTGGGAACTGGAGGCCACAACGGCGACGCATGGCTTGAGTCTCCTGCTCACACCCCTCAAGGACTGGGTAGGCCAGGGCGAGCAGGGCTATTCGCGCAAGGGTCCGGGGGAAGGGAATGCCTCCCGCTACTACTCGGGGACACGTCTGGCCGCCAAGGGGAAAGTGATGCTGGCCGGCACGCCGCTGGAAGTGGTGGGTCGGGCTTGGCTGGACCGCGAGTGGGGCACCAGTGCGCTGGCCCCGGGCACCCGCGGCTGGGACTGGTTCGGACTGCAGCTGGATGATGGCAGTGACCTCATGGTGTACCTGTTGCGCCAGGAGAACGGTCGCGCCTCGAGCTTCAGCGCCGGCTCGCTCGTCTCCGGGGCGGGGGCGGTGATCCCCCTCGTTGCGCAGGACCTTGCCATCGAAGTGCAGGATACGTGGATCAGCCCTCACAGCGGACGACGATATCCAGCGCGCTGGCGACTGCGCATCGCGCGCCGCGCGCTGGATCTGGAAATCACGCCCCGCGTGGCAGACCAGGAGTGGCAGGGATTGGTTCGCTACTGGGAGGGATGTGTGACCGTCGAGGGCGTGAGCGCCGGCAGCCCTGTGAAAGGCCTCGGCTACGCCGAGCTGACGGGATACTGAGCCGCCCGCCGATTACCTCAATCAAGCGTGTAGCAGGGCGTGTATTCATAGCCGGGAAGTCGCATCCGCCCCTGGGCCACAAAGGCACGCAAAAGCGTATCGAGTTCCTGCATGAGCACGCGGTCTGCGCATGACAGACGATAAGGTCCCTCCCTTTCGACCGCACGAATCCCCTCCTCCTTGACGTTCCCGGCCACCAGGCCCGAGAACGCACGCCGCAGGTTGGCGGCCAGCTCGTGAGGCGGCAAGTCGCGACTCAGCACCAGCGAAGACATCTCATCATGGCTGGCACCGAAAGGTGCCTGCAGCGCCGGCGGCACCTTGAGCAACCAGTTGAAGTACGCGGCATCATCACTGCGATCGCGATGCGCAAGAACACCCTCGCTTGCGCGCTTCATGCGCGCGGCCACTTCCTCGGGCTGATCGATCATGAGCTCGTAGCGGTCGGCGCACGAAGCCCCGAACACACGGCTGATGAAACGCTCGAGCAAGGCGAAATATTCGGCGCTGCACGGTGGGCCGGTGAGTATCACCGGTACGGGAATCCCGGCATTGTCGGGATGCGCAAGCACACCAAGCAGGTAGAAAAGCTCTTCCGCGGTGCCAACGCCGCCGGGGAACAGCAGAATGCCATGCCCCAGTCGCATGAATGCCTCAAGACGCTTCTCGATGTCCGGCATGATCACGAGATCATTGACGATGGGATTGGGTGCCTCGGCGGCAATGATGCTCGGCTCCGTCACACCAATGTACCGCCCATCCGCCACTCGTTGCTTCGCGTGCGCGATTGCGGCGCCTTTCATGGGTCCTTTCATGGCCCCCGGCCCGCAGCCCGTGCAGATATCCATCCCTCGCACGCCGAGCCGGTATCCCACGTCCTTGCAGTAATCGTATTCCGTGCGGTTGATGGAGTGCCCGCCCCAGCACACCACCAGAGGCCGCGTGATCTCGGGGCGAAACAGGCCGGCCTGGCGGAGGTGATGGAAGACGCCATCGGTGATGTCAGCCGGCTCACCCGGGTCGAAACAGGGTCGCAGCCCCCCGCTACCCCGCAGGTAGGCGATATCCCTCAACACGGCGAAAAGATGCTGCTGGATACCCCGAATCATCACACCGTCCACGAAGGCGCGTGCGGGCGCATTCCGGAGGTGAAGGCGTAGCCCACGGTCCACCTGCTGCAGGTCGAGGTCGAACCCGGCATAGGTCTCCAGCAACGCGCGGGGGTCGTCGCTTTCCGCCCCGCTGGTCATCACCGCGAGTGCACAGCGCCGGAAGAGCGGGTAGAGCTCCCCATCCCTCAGGGCGCACAGCTCATTGGCCTCAGCCTGGGACAACACCGCCAGCGCGCCGTCCGGGCTGACCACCGCGTGGGGAACCGTCTGGTTCATTGTGCTGTTGCTCCAACCCGGGTCTCGTGAGCCCGGATTTCGGGGTTGAAGTTGGATCTGAAGTTCCTATAATAATGATCATAAAGATCATGACTGTAGACGATCATAATCACAAAAAGATTCAGATCGATCTCCTAACTTGAAGTTTTTCGCCACTTGGAGGGTGTTTAGGCATGACCGCTCATACCGCTTCTCAAGGCTGGATGGATTTGGTGGATGAACTCAAGCAGTTGGAAGGCTTTTTTCCAATGCTCGGCATCTCTGCCGAGCGGGATGAGCTGGAGGAGGAGGTCAGCGAGCTGGAGTCGTTGATTTCGGCCGCCGGCATCCCGGAGGACGAGCATTCCCAGCGGGCGCTGACCTTCCTGCGCGCCGAGCTCGCACGCAAACGCGAGTTTCTGGGCAAACTGCTCTGACCGACCGCCCGACAGCCACGCCAGCCGTGGCTGTCTCCACCTCCCGTCCCCGAAGGACAGTCCGGGGCAGCGGCCCTCGAAAGGACTGTCAGGTCGCTGACCCAAGCCTCGCGACGGTGGCCCGCAGCACCTCGCGGAATCCCGGCGCCAGCTCTGGATGCTTGAGGGCGTAGTCGACGGTCGCCTCAAGGTATCCCAGCTTGGACCCGCAGTCGTACCGCCGCCCCTCGAACTGGTAAGCGAGCACCTGCTCCGCACCCAGTAGCCGCGCAATTCCATCAGTCAGCTGGATTTCGCCACCCGCGCCACTGCGGGTTTCCGCCAGGATTGGCATGATCGTGCCCGGCAGGATGTAACGCCCGACGACGGCGAGGTTGGACGGTGCATCGGCCGGCTTCGGCTTCTCGACGATGGTGCGGATGGCAGACACGCCGGCCAGTTCCTCGCCCACCTCCACTATGCCGTACTTGTCCGTATCCTCCCGGGGAATCGGCTGGACGGCGATCACACCGGCCTGATGTCGTTCGAACATTTCAACCATCTGCTGCAGACAGCCACGCTGGCCTCCGTCGATGAGATCGTCAGCGAGAATCACCGCAAAGGGCTCATTGTTGACTGCAGGCCGTGCGCACAGGACGGCATGTCCCAGCCCCAGGGGCTCGGACTGGCGGATATAAGTGCAGGAGACCGATGTCGGCAGGATGGTACGGACCAGTTCCAGCAACATCTCCTTGCCATGTTTCTCGAGCTCCGCTTCCAGCTCATAGGCCTTGTCGAAATGGTCTTCTATTGACCGCTTGTTGCGCCCGGTGACAAAGATGAGCTCCTCGATACCGGCTTCCACCGCTTCCTCTGCGGCGTACTGGATCAAGGGCTTGTCCACGACGGGCAGCATCTCCTTGGGATTGGCCTTGGTGGCGGGAAGAAAGCGGGTACCGAGGCCCGCGACCGGAAACACCGCCTTGCGCAATTTGTTCTTCATGAAAAGCCTCTCTTGAACGGCATTACCTTGCCGGATGTCGCGAGCTCGCCGGGTTCCGGCGTATTGAATTCGGGCACGGCGCGGCGCAAATGCGCCAACAGTTCCTCGTTGGCGGCACCGCGCGCACAGGCCGCCTCGAGATCACGCAGCACGGACTGAACCGCGGCCACATCCACAGGCGCCTGAACTGCCTGCATCACCTTGCCGTGTGCAGTTGGCGCAAGAGCCTCATCTTCATTGAAAAGTTCCTCGTGCAGCTTCTCGCCCGGACGCAAGCCGGTGAACACGATGCGGATATCTTCGTTGGGAAGGTGACCTGAAAGGCGGATCATCTGCTCCGCCAGATAGGCGATATTCACTGGCTGCCCCATCTCCAGCACGAAAATCTCGCCCCCGCGACCGAGAGCAGCAGCCTGGAGGATGAGCTGCGCCGCCTCCGGGATCGTCATGAAGTAGCGGGTCGCTTCCGGATGCGTGACCGTGACCGGCCCACCGCTGCGAATCTGCTCCTGAAACAGGGGAACAACGCTTCCGGCAGAGCCCAAGACGTTGCCGAAACGAACTGTGATGAAATGGGTTTCGGCGGTGAGATTCGCAAGCTCGCACACCAGTTCGGCCATGCGTTTGGTGGCCCCCATGGCGCTGCTCGGCCGCACTGCCTTGTCGGTGGAAATCAGCACCATGGTGTCCGCATTGTGACGAACGGCGGCGAGCGCCACGGTGCGGGTACCCAACACGTTGTTGCGTACTCCCTCCCTCACCTGCAGCTCCACGATGGGGACATGCTTGTAAGCTGCCGCATGAAAGATCACCTGCGGTCGGCAACGCGAAAACACGGCCTCCACGGCGGCCTCATCACATACATCGCCCAGCAGGAATTCGCACGGCAGGTGCGGGTGCGCCACCCGCAGCTCACGCTCCAGCTGGTAGAGACCATGCTCGTTCTGCTCCAGCACAATCAGGCGCCCCGCCCCGAGGCGCGCCGCCTGGCGGCAGAGTTCGGAACCAATGGAACCCGCACCTCCCGTCACGAGCACCGTTTTGCCGGTGAGGCGATCCTGCAGACCAGCCCAGTCGAGACGAGTGACGGAGCGCCCGAGCAGATCGTCGATGCTGACCTGGCGAATCTCCTGCAGACCGAGCCTGCCCGACACGATGTCCTGCAACCTGGGGAGGGTGCGGAAAGGACAGGCTGCGCGCCCGCAGATTTCGACGATGCGCTGCATTTGGGCATTGCTCGCGGAGGGAATGGCGATCACCACCAGATCAGCGCGATAGCGGGCGACCAGATCCGGCAGGTCATCCATGTTCCCGAGCACGGGGACGCCATGAATGCGTCGGCGGAGCAGGTCGGCGCGGTCATCGACAAAGCCGACCGGCAGGTACTGTGCATCCCTCAGCATGTCGCGGAGAAGGGTTTCACCACTGTTACCCGCCCCCACGATGAGCACGCGGGTGCCGCCGGTGATGTGCCTCAGGCTGAGCGCCCCGTCCTTCATCACGCGATAGAAGAGACGCGGTGCGCCGAGCAAAAGAATCAGGAATACGGGATAGAGGATGAGTACTGCACGCGGCACGCCCTCGAGGCGGCTCGCGATGAACAGTGCCAGACTGATGAATAGCGCCCCCATGCCGGCACTGCGCACGATGTTCCAGAGATCGCGCAGGCTGGCAAAGCGCCACAGGCCACGATAAAGGCCAACCCTCCACAGCAGCAGCCCCTGCATCAACACGACCGCCGGGAGCGCGTGCAAGGCACCGCGCAGTGCGTAGTCGGGCGGTACTTCGAAATTGAAGCGCGCGAGGAAGGCAAGCCCCCAAGCGAGGACCACCATCGCGAGATCATGGGCTATGACGATGCTGCGGGATGCTTTCACCCGGAAACAGGCTCCGTGCCACGTATGACCCGCCACCATAACCCAGCCGACAGGCTCCAGGCGAGCACAAGGCATAGCCACGAGAGCGACGGCCAATGCGCTGCCGTGACTGCCAAGGGAACACTCCAACACAGTCCCAGCAGCGCAAAAGCCAGAGCAACGCGGGCATGACCAAGCCCGGCCTGAACCAGTCGCTGATAGGCGTGCGTGCGGTGGGCGGCGTACCAGCGCTCACCCCTCACGATTCTGCGCAGCAAGGTCAGTGTGGCATCGACGATGAACGGCCCGAGCAGGATGATCCAGAAGAAAGCTTCATGCCCTTCAGCACGGGTGGCAGTGATGAGCACACCAAACTGTCCACCAAGAAAGTAGCTGCCGACATCGCCGAGAAAGATGCGGGCAGGCTGCCAGTTCCAGACCAGGAAACCGAGACTTGCGCACGCTGTGAGCACGGCCATGAGCGCGATATCAGTCGCGCCGACGAACAGGGCGAGCATCCCGCCCACAAGTCCTGTCAGCAACGCCTGCATTCCGGCCAAGCCGTCACTTCCGTCCATGAAATTGTAGAGATTGACAAGCCAGACCATGGCCAAGCACTGCAAGACCCAGCCTCCCCACGCGAGAAGGTTTGCCGGCCCCAGCAGAATCCACAACCAGCCCCCGCAGATGACCAGCTGGGCCAGAAAACGATGCCGCGCCGACATCGGGCGCAGATCATCCCGCAGACCGAGACAGGCCAGGAGCGCGCAAGCACACCAGGCTGCCCAACCCCAAGGCACCTGTATCCGACCTGTCAGCATCAACCAGGCTTCGAAACCCAGCACGACGATCGCAATGGCGAGCCCTCCTCCTCGCGGCGTCGGGGTCACATGCAAGCTGCGCTCATTTGGAACATCGAGCACCGCACGCATCGCCCAGCGGCGCACCAGCGCCGTCATCATCCAGGCAAGACTCGCGGCCGACGCGCAGAGCCCCAGCATTCCGACCGTTGTCATTGCCATGCGGCACCACCCTGCCTGAACGCTCTGCCGATGTCGGCCCAGGCTTGAGCTGAATCGATGCTCGGCTGCCATCCGAGTTCCTGGATGGCGTGCGTGCTTTCCACCCGCAGGGATTCCGTCAGGCGTTCCACCATCGAGGCCCGCCCCGCAAGCACCCCGAGACCGTGCAGAAGGCGCGGCGGAAAGGGAAAGAGTCTGGCCGGTTTGCCGAGTCCGCGGGCCATGCTGCGGATCAGCTCCGGCGTGGAGAGATCCAGATCGGCGAGGGTGTAAACGGCGCTGCCTGCTCTTCGCTGGTGGATTGCCCGCACCACGGCGTCCACCAGCGAATCCCGGTGTAGCAGACTGCGCTGGTTGCGCACGCTGGCCAGCGGCAGTGGCATACCGCGGTCCAGGATTCTGAGCAGGGACCAGAGATTCCCGCGCATCCCGACGCCATAGATCAGGGGCGGACGGAACACGCTGAGCGCAATGCCTGCCGCGCCACAGCGCTCCTGCAACGCCTGCTCAGCCTGCCACTTCGAAGCGCCATAGGGGCCTTCAGGCGCAGCTTGCGATTCCCGCGAAAACACGAGCACATGCCCTTCGCTGTCCATCCAGGAGCGTTCACCACAGACCTTGATGGAACTCATGAAGACGACATGCCGTATACCCGCCGCCGCCGCGCCATGGGCCAGTCTTTTGGTCAGTCCAACATTGGTCGCCTCGAATGCCGTCACGGAAGCGGGATCAGAACGCTCTCCCTGGTGGGTGCTGGTGGCAAGGTGCACCAGAACATCGGTGTCCTTCAGCACCTCCGCCCAGCGCTCGTCCACATCGCCCAGTGCTGGGAGGAAACGCTCAGGCGCGCTGGCGTTGCCACGCAGGGGCGAACCTTGGCGGGCAAGGAGTGTGCACTCCAGACCTTCCGCATGCAGGCGCGCAGTCAGCGCTCGACCGACAAAACCCGTCGCGCCGGTGATGGCTATACGCATCGGTTCACCTGACGGCCTTTGATCTCACTCATGTTCCACAGAGCTCGCGATAGAGCGCGACGGTCTGCCGGTTCACCAACTCGGCGCTGAACTCCCGTTCTACGATCTCGCGCGCCCTTTGTCCCAGCCGTGCACGCAAGTCGGGGTCTGCCAGCAGTTGCGCGAGCGCTGCCGCCAGCGCTTGTGAATCGCGCGGGGCCACCAACAACCCGCTCTCGCCGTGCCGACAGATTTCGCGACATCCGGGAACATCGGTGGCGATAAGCGGGCGGGCGCTGCTCGCGGCTTCCAGCAAAGTTTTGGGTAGCCCTTCCCGGTAGGAGGGCAGGCAGACAATATCAGCCCGGGCATAAACCTCTGGCATGTCGTCCCTGTGCTGCCACCATTCGCAACCATGCGTGAGGCACAGCGCCTCGAGCTGCGAGGCAGTCAGCGCAGTGGGATTCCCTTCGTCCAGCGCGCCAACCAGCACGCCGCGCACCGCGATGCCACGCTGACGCAATTGGCCCACCGCCTCGACGAATTCAACCACACCCTTGTCTCTGAGCATGCGTGCTGGCAGCACGACCGTAGGGACTTCGTTATGCGGAGCCGGGCGGGCTGCAAATTTCACGGTATCCACACCCGCGCCCCTGATCAGCCGAAAATGTCCTGGGGTGACCAGACGCTCGCCAGCGAGCGCGGCGAGATCATCCGCGTTCTGGAAAATGACCGCGCTTCTCGGATGGGTCATCAGGAAAAGCAGGAAAGGTCGCAAGCAACGCCGCAACAAGCGCATCGGGGTCCCGTCCGCGATGAAAAGGTGGCCAAGTCCCGTGACAGCCAGACAGAAATGAACATCCTGGAAGCGCAGCACTGACCAGAAGCACATCAGGATGGGCTTGAAGGCCACGGCATGCACAAGCCTGGCTTGTGTAGCCTTGATGATGCGAGAGAGGGCAAAAAGCGTGACGAGATCAGCCACTGGATTTGTCGCCGCTCGCTGGAAGGCAAGTGGATAGCAGCGCACGCCCAACGCCTCAATGCGTTCGCGATGGTGGGTGAAGCGTGCCGCCAGCGCCACATCAAATCCGGCTTCCATCGCCGCCATCGCGAGACCGCTGCGATGGGACCAGAAATACCAATCCTCAGTGGCGACGAAGAGGATGACCGGTCGAGCGCCGCACGCAGGGCGCGGGGACGAACGGGTGTCCGGCATCCGCTCAGCGCCCTACGCAGACGTATCGGAATCCGGCGCGCTCCACCAGTTCGCGTTCGTAGACATTGCGCAGATCCACGAGTACGCGATTGCGCATGAGCGCCCCGGCGCGGGTGAGATCCATGCCGCGGTAGAGATTCCATTCGGTAAGCAGCACCACCGCATCCGCGTCACGAAACACCTCGTAGGGGTCTTGCGCGTATTCGACGTCTGCCGGCAGCAGGTGCATTGCTTCCGCCACCCCCTGGGGGTCGTGTGCCACCACCTTGGCCCCCTTCTCCAACAGCGGCGGCAGGATCGACAGCGCAGGGGCGTCGCGCATGTCGTCGGTCTCGGGCTTGAAGGTTAGACCCAGCACACCAATCGTGGCGCCTGTTTCAGAACCTCCGAGCGCCTCGCGAATCTTCTTGATCATGCGTGCCTTCTGCGCGGCGTTAACCTCGATGACCGCCTCCACGATGCGGCTGGAGGTCCCATGCTCCTGGGCAATCCGGACCAGCGCCTGAGTATCCTTGGGGAAACATGAGCCACCATAGCCCGGCCCTGCGTGCAGGAATTTGGCGCCGATGCGCTTGTCCATGCCCATGCCTTTGGCTACTGCATGAACATCCGCACCCACGGCTTCGCACAAAGTCGAGATCTCGTTGATGAAACTGATCTTGGTAGCCAGAAACGCATTGGCGGCGTATTTGATGAGCTCTGCACTTTCGAGGCCAGTGATGACGATGGGCGTCTCGATGAGATTCAGTGGCCCGTAGAGCTCGCGCAGGAGCTTCTGCGCGCGTGGGCTTTCAACACCCAGAACCACACGGTCTGGCCGCATGAAATCCGCGATGGCGGCCCCTTCCCGCAGGAACTCCGGATTTGAGGCCACATCGAAATCGGCTTCGGGATTCGTCTCGCGAATGAGCCCCGCCACATTCCGCGCCGTACCCACCGGCACCGTGGATTTGTCCACGATGACGGTATAGCCACGCAATGATTGGGCAATCTGGCGCGCCGCATCGTAGACATAGCTCAAATCGGCAAAACCATCACCGCGTCGACTGGGCGTGCCGACCGCAATAAACACGAGATCGGCCTCACCCACCACGGTGGCGGCGTCAGTCGTGAAGTGCAGCCGCCCGTCCCGCACGTTCTTGGCCACCAGACTGTCGAGGCCCGGTTCATAGATCGGGATCTCGCTGGCCTTGAGCCGGGCGACCTTGGCGGCATCCACGTCGACACAGGTGACATCCGCACCGAATTCCGCAAAGCAGGCGCCGGAAACCAGTCCGACGTAACCCGTTCCAATCATGACGACGCGCATGACTTCAAAGCCTCCAGAGCACTACGCCATCGGGGCGTGCGGCACGCTCCAGGCGTGCCTTGACGTCCACCACCACACCGCGTCCATTTGCAAGGTGGGCGGTCACGCCTTTCCACCCAGCCTCCAGGTATTCCCGATGCGGTACGGCAAGAATCACGCCGTGGGCAGGCTTCAGGGATTCTGGCGTCACAAGTCGAATCCCGTACTCCTCCTCAGCCTCTGCCGGATGGGCACAGGGATCGCAGACCTGCACCGTCACTCCGTAGTCCTGCAACTCGGCGATGATGTCGATTACCCGCGTGTTGCGCAGATCAGGCACATCCTCCTTGAAGGTCAAGCCCAGCACGGTGACCACGCCGCCATTCACGGGCAGTCCGGATTGAATCATGCGTTTGACCGTCTGCTGGGCGACGTAGCGCCCCATGTTGTCGTTGACGCTGCGCCCCGCAAGGATGACTTCCGGGATGTAGCCCACGATCTGGGCCTTGTGGGTTAGGTAATAAGGGTCGACACCGATGCAGTGTCCACCGACCAGGCCAGGATCAAACTTGAGGAAATTCCATTTGGTGCCGGCCGCTGCCAGCACATCGCGCGTATCGATGTCCATGCGCTGAAAAATCAGCGCAAGTTCGTTCATGAGAGCGATGTTGAGATCGCGCTGGGTGTTCTCGATGACCTTGGCGGCCTCCGCCACGCGGATACTGGCGGCGCGATGCACCCCCGCCGTGACCACGCTCTCATAGACTCGGGCGACAACCTCGAGCACCTCAGGCGTCTGCCCGGAAACCACCTTGGTGATGCGGGTGAACGTATGCTCCTTGTCGCCCGGATTGATGCGCTCCGGTGAATAGCCGACGAAGAAATCCACGCCGCACTTGAGGCCGGACATCCGTTCGAGCACGGGCACAAAGTCTTCTTCGGTGGCACCCGGGTAGACCGTGGATTCATAGACCACGATGGCGCCCTTGCGAAGATTTGCGCCGACGGTTTCCGAGGCCTTGATGACCGGCGTCATGTCGGGGCGCTTGGCCTCGTCGATAGGTGTTGGAACGGCGACGATCAGGAAATCGGCCTCGCGCAGCGCCGCCGGATCTGCCGTGAATTCGATATCGGCCGAGGCGAGCACCTCCGGCTCGACCTCGAGAGTCGCATCAAGACCCGCCTTCAGCTCCGCCACGCGACGGGCGTTGATATCAAACCCTATGGTCTTCCGGTGTTGGCCGAAAGCCACGGCCACCGGCAATCCCACATAGCCGAGGCCCACCACTGCAATGCGTCTGTCGTGCGTAGTCATGAGACCCCGTAATACTCCCTGTACCAGTTGACGAAATTGCCGATGCCCACCTCGAGCGGCGTGCCGGGCTTGTAGCCGACATCCTCCACCAAGGCCGAGACGTCAGCATAGGTATCCGGGACATCACCCGGCTGAAGCGGCAGGAAATTCTTCTGCGCCTCGCGTCCGAGACTCCGCTCCAAGGTGGAGATGAAATCCATGAGGGGAACCGGTGCGTTGTTGCCGATGTTGTAGAGGCGGTAGGGCGCGGCACTGGTGCCCGGGTCAGGCGCACCTCCACTCCAGCTGGGGGAAGGCGTCGCCACCTTGTCGAGGCAGCGGATCACGCCTTCGACGATGTCATCGACATACGTGAAGTCTCGGCGATGGTTGCCGTAGTTGAAGACATCAATGGGCCTGCCTTCGAGGATGTTGCGGGTAAACAGGAACAATGACATGTCCGGCCTGCCCCAAGGCCCGTACACGGTGAAGAAGCGCAGGCCCGTCGTGGGCAGGCCATAGAGGTGGCTGTATGTGTGTGCCATCAGCTCGTTGGCTTTCTTGGTGGCCGCATAAAGCGAAACGGGATGGTCGACGTTGTCGTGCACGGAAAACGGCATGCGGGTGTTGGCACCGTAGACGGAACTGGTCGAGGCATAGACCAGATGCTCGACCGGCAGCCGCCGGCAGGCCTCGATGATGTTCAGGAAGCCGGTGACGTTCGAATCGATATAGGCATGTGGGTTGGTCAGCGAGTAGCGCACACCGGCCTGGGCCGCGAGGTGCATGACGCGCTCCGGCCGCTCGCTTTCGAACAGGGCGTCGACCGCGGCCCGGTCGACGATATCGAGCTTGTGGAAGGCGAACCCGGGGCGGGACTGCAAGCGCTGCAACCTGGCAACCTTGAGTGCGACATCGTAATAGTCGTTGAGATTGTCGAGCCCCGTGACTTCGTCGCCCCGGTCGAGAAGTCGTTCGCAGAGCCTGGAGCCGATGAAACCCGCGGCCCCTGTCACCAGAATTTTCATGTCGCCCCTTCTTGACCCAACGCCCGTGCATTCTAACCCGCAAGCGGGTCCCTGACCCGAGCGAATTCGGGCCTCCCCACCCGGATTAGCGGCCCGAACGGCCAAGAATCCAGCCCGATTTGGTAGACTCGTACCCCAGCGCTTCAACTGCAGGAGATTCAGACGATGGCCAGTCGCCCCGGACAGACCGCGGACAGCATGACGGTGGATATCGACAACCTCTATCGGGAGGAAGTGTTCTCGGACATGCGGTCGGCCTCCGTGCGCGTGCTCACGCCGGTGAAGTCCGATGGCAGCCCGGATGACAGCCGGCCTCGGGTTTTCATTGGCGACACCCAATTGATGACCCAGATGGGTCCGATCCCCGTGCAGTTCGAGCTCGAGGCCGAAACCATCGGCGAGGCCTTCTCCCAGTTCCCCGAGGGCGTGCGGGGCGCCATAGAACGTCTCAACGAGCGCGCCAAGGAGATGGCGCGCGAGGAAGCTTCGCGAATCGTGGTGCCGTCCAAGATGCCGGGTGGCGGTGGCCTCCCGGGCGGTGGTCTGGCCGGCATTCCCGGCACGCGCTGAGCCCATTCGCGTTACACCGACTCCGAACCCCATGGCGCGCCCGGCAGTTGCGGCTGCCCTGGAAGTCGTGGACGTCGAATGCCTGCGTGGTGATGCCCTGATTTTCGAGCATCTCTCGTTCGGCGTCCCTGCCGGCCATGTGCTGCAGATCCTGGGTGCCAATGGCAGCGGCAAGACTTCACTGCTGCGCATGTTGAGCGGACTCGCCCCGCCAGACTCGGGCGAGATCCGTTGGCAGGGTGAGCCGACCACAACCTCCCCCCGCTGGCGGGAAGAACTGCTCTACCAAGGCATCGCCGGCGGGTTCAGCGCCAATCTTACGGTCACGGAAAACCTGGAGTACGGGCAGGCCTTGGCAGCACGCGGAGCGCTGATGCGGGTAAGCGAGGCATTGGATCGGGTCGGGCTGGGTCGGTACGGCGACACCTTCACGGGCCGACTCTCTTCGGGGCAACGCCAGCGCGCCGCGCTCGCCCGCCTGGTGCTGATCCCGGCGCGGGCGTGGCTGCTGGACGAACCGCTCACCGCCCTTGATCGGGACGGCAAGAAACTTCTGGAAGGCATGCTCCGGGCGCATACGGAAGGTGGCGGCATTGCGCTGGTGGCCACCCATCAGGGGCTGGAGGTCCCGGCCAGTTGCCTGCACACACTGGACTTGGACACTCGAACCGTATGTTGAGCACGCCACCTGCGAGTCTCGCCATCCTGCGGCGGGAAATGCTGCGTCTCTATCGCCGCCGGGGGCAGCTCATGCAACCGCCGCTGTTCTTCATTCTGGTGGCGGTGATGTTTCCTTTCGCTGTGGGTGGCGATGAAAACCAGCTCCGCGCGCTGGCCCCCGCCGTGGTCTGGGTCGCGCTGCTGCTGGCAACCACCCTCAGCCTCGAGGACATCTTCCGGGGGGATCACGAGGACGGCAGTCTGGAACAGCTGGTGTTGCTGGCGGGCTCCCTGCCCGGCGCCTGCGCCCTGAAGGCCCTGGCTCATTGGTTGTCCACGCCGGTTCCCCTGATCGCCATGGCCGCTCTCATGAGCGCCGTGCATGGATTGCAAAACGAAACCCGCACTGCGCTCCTTGTTTCGCTGCTGCTTGGTACACCCGTGTTCAGCCTCGTCGGGACCATAGGCAGTGCGTTGACTGTGGGCGTACGCGGCGGGGCCCTGCTGCTGGCCTTGCTGATCCTGCCCCTGTATATTCCAGTGCTGATTTTTGGTGCTGGCGCCGTGCGCAACGCAACTCTCTCCATGGCTTCCGGCAGCGAATATTTCTTCCTTGCCGGGCTGTCCGTCCTGGCCGCAACCCTTGCCCCTTTCGCGGCGGCAGCCGGCCTGCGCGCAAGACTTGTCTGATGTTCAAGACCCTGCACAAATACGCCTCGCCGATGCATTTTCATGCGCTGGCGCGCCGTTGGTCCACTCCCCTGTTGTGGCTCTCGGCCGTGCTCTTCGCCGCGGGACTGGCAGGCGGGCTCGTGATGGCCCCGGCGGATTACCAGCAGGGTGAAAGTTTCCGCATCATCTATGTCCACGTACCGAGTGCGTGGTTGTCGATGTTCGCCTACATGGTGATGGCGGGAGCAGGCGCTGTGAGTCTCATCTGGCGCGTGAAACTGATGGACGCCCTCGCGCGCGCCGCAGCGCCACTGGGAGCAAGCTTCACCGCCCTGGCACTCGCTACAGGCTCTCTCTGGGGCAAACCGATGTGGGGCACGTGGTGGGTCTGGGACGCAAGGCTGACCTCAGAGTTGCTGCTGCTGTTCCTCTATCTGGGGTACATGGCATTGCAGTCCGCCATCGATGATCGACGCGCAGCGGCGCGCGCCGGCGCGGTGTTGGCAGTCGTGGGTGTGGTCAACATTCCCATCATTCATTACTCGGTCGAATGGTGGAGCACACTGCACCAGCCGGCCACCATCACGCGCCTGGGTGCACCCGCCATGGCAACGTCGATGCTGATTCCCCTCCTGCTCATGGCTCTCGCATTCCAGCTGCTTTTCTTCGCCCTGTTGTTCATCCGCGCGCGCAGCGAGCTGCTGGAATTCGAGCAGCGTTCGCTGTGGGTGCGTGAGCTTCTCGGACAAGGTTCGCCACGATGACGAACGAACTGCGCGAGTTTTTTGCGATGGGAGGGTACGGCCTCTTCGTGTGGTCTTCCTACGGACTCACCGCGCTGCTGCTGGTTGGCAATCTCGTGCTCGCCGTGCGCCGTGAGCGACGGGTGATCCGAGAACTTTCGCGGCGCCTGCCAGTCGGAGCGGGGCATGACCCCGCGTAGAAGACGCATGCTGACCATCGGCCTTCTGATTGCAGGCATGGCGCTGGCCACCGGCTTGATTCTGCAGGCGTTCGAGCAGAACCTGATGTACTTCTACAGTCCTGCCGACATCGCAGCCGGCAAGGCGCCGCCGGATCGAGATTTCCGCATCGGTGGGATGGTGGTGGAAGGCAGCGTTCAGCGCGATCCGCAAAGCCTGGCCGTCACTTTCGAACTCACCGACTACCAACACCAGACCACGGTGCAATACACCGGCATCCTGCCCGATCTGTTCCGCGAAGGTCAGGGTATCGTGGCACACGGCCGCCTCGATGCGGCAGGCCAGTTCAAGGCGCGGGAAGTTCTCGCCAAGCATGACGAGAACTACATGCCTCCAGAAGTTGCCGCGAGTCTGAAGAAAGCACCACCAGGGGTCAGACCATGATCAGCGAATATGGACATTTCGCCCTGGCACTTGCGCTGGCCTGCGCAGTGCTGCAGGCCATCGTCCCGCTCACGGGCGTGGCACTCGCCCGGGGTTCCTGGATGGATTTCGGCAACCACGCGGCTCGCTGGCAGTTCTTCCTGCTCGGCTTCGCCTTTCTAGGTCTTGCCCAAGCGTTCCTCGCACATGATTACGGGCTCGTTTACGTGGCGCAGAATTCAAACTCCGCCCTGCCGTGGTACTACCGCCTGTCTGCCGTCTGGGGCGCCCACGAAGGCTCGCTCCTGCTCTGGGTGCTGGTGCTGGCCGGGTGGGCCGCGGCAGTGAGCCTGCGCAGTCGCAGCCTGCCGCGCGACATCGCCGCGGTCGTCATGGGGGTGATGGGGCTGGTGAGCACGGCCTTCCTGTTGTTCCTCATCATCACTTCCAATCCTTTCCTGCGACGCTGGCCCGCGGCCCAGGACGGCGCTGATCTGAATCCTCTGCTGCAGGATGTGGGGCTCATCGTGCATCCACCCCTGCTGTACATGGGGTATGTCGGCTTCTCGGTGCCTTTCGCCTTCGCCATCGCGGCGCTGGTGAGGGGGCGGATGACACCAGCGTGGGCGCGCTGGGCTCGCCCCTGGACGCTGGCCGCCTGGGTGTTCCTCACCCTCGGCATCGCGCTCGGCAGCTTCTGGGCCTATTACGAGCTGGGCTGGGGTGGCTGGTGGTTCTGGGATCCGGTCGAGAATGCGTCCTTCATGCCGTGGCTGCTCGGTACTGCGCTGATTCATTCGCTGGTAGTGAGCGAAAAGCGCGGGTCGTTCAAGAACTGGACCGTGCTGCTCGCCATCGGCACCTTCGCCTTGAGCCTGCTCGGTACCTTCCTCGTGCGTTCCGGCGTGCTCACCTCCGTGCACGCCTTCGCCACGGATCCCGCACGCGGTATCTTCATTCTCGCCATCCTTGGCAGTCTGGTGGGCGGGGCATTGCTGCTCTATGCCTGGCGCGGCCCCTCCGCGCTCGCGGGCAGCAGTTATGGCCTCGTCTCGCGTGAGAGTTTTCTGCTCGCCAACAGCCTGCTGCTGACGGTCGCCACGCTCACGGTGCTCATCGGCACCCTCTATCCCTTGGTGCTCGATGCACTCTCACTCGGCAAGATTTCGGTCGGACCGCCCTACTTCAACCTCGCCTTTGGTCTGGTCATGGTTCCTTTGGTGGTGGTGATGGGACTGGGCCAGTTTGCCCGCTGGAAAGAGGACAGCCTCGGTCGACTGGCGCAGGCACTGTCCAGATTTGCGCTGGCAGCAGGCCTGCTTGGTGGTCTCGCCATTGCAGTCCTGTCGCCCAATGAATGGGGCACGACCCTGGGCGGCGTGTTGCTTGCCTTGTGGCTGGTTGCCAGCACTGCGGCAGGTGTGTGGGCCCGCATCCGGGAACGCCAGCACCGCTGGCGCGCGCTGTTCACCCTGCCGCGGGCGTTCGTCGGGCAATGCCTGGCGCATCTCGGCTTCACCGTGACCCTGGCGGGAGTGGTGCTCACCAGCAGCCAGAGTGCCGATCTCCACACACGACTCGCGCCGGGTGACTCGGTGGAGCTCGGCCAGTACACCGTCCAGTTCGAGAGCCTGCGTGACTATCAGGGCCCCAATTACCGGGCCACACGCGGCACTTTCCACATCACGACCACAGGCGGCGAACGCCACACGCTCATGCCTGAAAAGCGTTTCTACCAGGTGCGCAACATGGCCATGACCGAGGCTGGCATAGAGCCGGGTTTCACGCGCGATCTCTACATATCGCTGGGTGAACCGCTGGGTGATGACGGGGCCTGGAGCGTGCGCCTGCACATCAAGGCTTTCGTGCGCTGGTTGTGGCTGGGTGCGCTGATGATGGCCTGTGGTGGCGTACTTGCCATGAGCGCGCTGACTGTCCGCAAGCGGCGCGAAGCGCCGCAGGCCGCGCTGGCTTCCACCCTGCCATGAGATTTCTCGTCCCAATCGCAATCTTTGCGGTGCTGGTGGTGGTACTGGGAGTAGGGCTCAAGCTCGACCCTCGCTACGTGCCGTCTCCGCTGATCGACAAACCTGCACCGGAATTCTCGCTCACCACCCTGGGTGAGGAACCCAAGCCCATGACCCGTGCGGATCTGCTCGGGCGCCCCGTGGTGCTCAATGTCTGGGCCTCGTGGTGCAGCGCCTGCCGGATCGAACATCCTCTGCTGGTGTCACTGGCGCAGGCTCAAGGGGTGGAGATCATCGGACTCAACTATAAGGACACACGCGCTGAGGCACTGCGCTGGCTGGCTGATCATGGGGACCCGTATCGCCAGAGCATCTTCGATCCTGAAGGCAAGCTTGGTCTCGATCTCGGCGTATACGGAGTGCCGGAAACCTTCGTGCTGGATGGTGCCGGTGTGATCCGGCACAAACACGTCGGGCCACTCAGCGAGGATATCTGGGCCAGTGATTTCGCGCCGCTGCTGAAAAAACTGAGTGCGAGTGACGGCACCGGAGCCAGCGGTGGCTGAGATGTTGCGCGCACTCTGCCTCGTGGTGGTTCTCGGCCTCACGGTCAGCCCGACATTCGCGGCCGATACCCCTCTGGGCTTCGAGGATCCGGCGCAACAGGCACTTTTCGAATCCCTACTGGAGGAGCTGCGCTGCCTGGTTTGCCAGAACCAGTCACTGGCGGATTCGCATGCAGATCTCGCACAGGATCTTCGCGATGAGGTCCATCGCATGGTGGCGGCCGGCGAAAACAGGGAAGCGATCCTCGGCTTCATGGTCGAGCGTTACGGGGATTTCGTGCTGTATCGGCCTCCGGTCAAATCCACGACCTGGATGCTGTGGCTGGCGCCGCTGATGCTCCTCTTCGGCACGGGCATCGCTTGGTGGCTTACCCAACGGCGCGCTGCTGTGACTCACTCCGTTCCCTTGAGCGAAGAGGAAAAGGCCCGACTCGCACGCCTTACCATCGAGCCCCAGGATGACTCCCGACAGCACTGAACCCACCACGCTCGTGTTCTGGTCCGTGGCGGGCTTCTTCCTGCTGCTGGTGATGCTGCGTCTGGCGCGGGCGGCGTGGCGCCCTGCCGCCACCGACCACATGGCCGCGCAGCGTGTGTACGAAGCCCAGCGGTCTGCCCTGGCGCGGGCCGGTGCCGCCGGGGAGGTCACTCCCGAACAGCTGCCCGCACTCGAGCAGGAACTGGCCCGTGCCACACTGGATGATGCAGACCGGGCGACAACACAGGTGAAACCGGTGTCGCGCACCGAGCGACTGGTACTCGCATTACTCGTGGCGATCATGGTGCCTGCGATCGCGGTTCCGGTTTATCTGCGCTACGGCAGTCCCGCGCCGCCGGCAGCCGGCGAGGCTCCCGCCCATCACATGAGCCCGGCTGACATGATTGCCGAGCTCGAGAAGCGCATAGCAGTCGCGCCCGAGGATCCCGAGCCGCAGCTCTGGCTCGCCCGCGTGCATATGTCCACCGGCGACTATGCCAAGGCGGTGAAGGCCTTCGAGACAGTCAATCGGCTCATGCCGGAACAGGCGCCCATCCTTCTGCAGTGGGCCGATGCGCTCGCCATGCAGGCTGAAGGTCACATCGACGAGCAAGCCACTTCCCTGATCCATCAGGCGCTGGCGGTGGAGCCGGACAACGTCACCGGCCTGTGGCTTGCGGGCGTTGCTGCCGAGGAGGCAGGCAAACCTCAAGAGGCGCTCGGATACCTGCAGCGGGCACGCGAAGCGAGTGTAGCTGCCGATCTTCCGGTCGCCGAAATCGAAGCCCAGATCAGCGAACTCGCAGCCCGCACCGGCCAAGCCCTGCCGCCCCCGCAGGAAGCGGCCCCGGCAGCAGCAAGCCTGACGCTGGAAGTGACGCTGGATCCCGCACTGGCCGCCGACCTGCCCCCCGAGACCACGGTCTTCGTGCTGGCCAAGGCCGTTGCCGGCCCACCGATGCCGCTGGCCGTGACGCGCTTCCCGCTCTCGGCACTGCCCAAAATCGTGACTCTGGATGACAGCATGGCTATGGCGCCCCAGCTCAAGCTGAGCAGCGCCAAAGAAGTGATGGTGACCGCGCGCATCTCACGCAGCGGTGATGCCGTGGCCAAGGCAGGCGACCTTGAAGGCGGTCTCGGCCCGGTCGAGCCACAGGGCAACGGCACACTCAAGCTCCGGATAGATCGCGTCGTCCCCTGACGCATCGTGCGGCGGTTACATTGCTTCAGGGTTTGCGGTGACGCTCCCGGAAGTACCACGGCGCCTCAGGTGAGGCCGCCCGCCACAACCCCTTGCGACCTTGGCGAGCTCCCCTCTCGAGACGTTCTAGATCGGAATCGCGCACGGCATAACGGTCGTTCCACCACCCAAGCCCCTCGCGCAGCAGTTCACGCGAGGCGGAATGACCATCGACGAAGATCTCTCCCACCAGTCGTGAATAGGTCTTCTCTCCAGTCAGGCGCACACTCGCCTCCCGTTCGAGGATGAGTTTGCGCATGAAGAGCGTGGCTTCACGCGCATGCGCCTGCTCGGGCCATTGGTGGGTCGCAAGCTCAGGCGCATCCACACCGTAGAAGCGAAGCTTGATTCGCCGCCCGTCCGAGGTGACCAGAGTCGCGGTGTCACCATCGTGCACATCGACGATGCGCCCACTCACCCAGCCCGCCTTCGATCTGGCAGCATCGACTGCAGCCCAGGGCGCCGCGGCCAAAACCATGAGCACGGCGGCCAGTGCCCAGACTGAAGCGCGGTTTTTTCTCATGCGGCCAATTCCATCACGCCCGACGCGACTCTCTCACAGGAGCCACGTCGAACCAAGGTGCCCGAAAGGTGTTCAGTCGCGTGGCTTGAATGCCAGGAGCACGTTACCCGGGAGTCCGCCCCAGTTGGCGTACCCGGAGTTCACATACACCCAGCCATCGACGACGACCACACCGGCCTGATCGATGGCGCCGCCACGCGCGGCCGCGCCGTTCACGCTCTCGAATTCGCGCACACTGTCGAACTGCCAAAGCACTTCGCCCGAGGCCGTATCGAAGGCACGCATCACGCCACTCATGGCGCCCGAGAACGCGACTCCCGGGATGGCGGTCACGGCTGCAGATTGCGCAGGGCTGCAACGCTCGCGTCCGGCGCAGGAAACCGGCGGGGCATTCCACAACGGCTTGCCGGTCGCGAGATCAAGGGCATAAATACCTCCACCAGCCGTGGCGTCCAGGGTCACCTTGTCACCGAAGAAGCGGCCTCCTTCCCATTTGGCATCGGACACGGCCACGTACACCGCCTTGTCATCCGCAGCCGAACCCCACTCGATGCCACCGATGATGCCGCCCTCGCCCACGCGGGTCTTCCACACCACCGCGCCCTCGTTGTCCGGATCAATGGCGTGCATGACGCCGGTCTTCTGGCCACCCAGCAACAGGCGTTTACCACCCGCAAGTTCCACCAGGATGGGCGAAGATCCCATGTCGTGATCCGGGCCATCGTTGTGGGGACAGTTGGCCTTGTCCGCCAGCGTACAGGAGGCATTCCATGCATCTCCGGGCAGGCCCTGATAGGCCCACAACACTTCCCCCTTGTCCATGCTGAGCGCGAGGATTGCATCACTGGTCGCGGTCGCAGGTTGGGTGTAGTTGTCGCCGGTCGAGGCATAGAGTCGGTTCTTTTCCGGATCAAGAGTCAACGCCGCCCAGATGGCCGCGCCATTCGGACCATAGTGCGTCTTGCCCGTGACCGAAGACGTTTCCTTGTGCGGTGGCTCAGCCACGGTGTACTGCTTCCAGTCGAGCTTGCCGGTCGCGGCGTCCACTCGCAGCACGGCGCCGCGGAAGGTGCAGCACTGATAGGCGGGATCCGCCGCAAGACCTTCCTCCAGCGAAGACACCGGGAGATAGAGCTTGTCCTCATGCAGCTGGAAGCCACCGGTCAATCGTGCGGAAGGATGTTCATCAGCAACGAGCTGCCACACTTCCTTGCCCGTGGCCGCATCCACCGCATAGGCACGCCCCCCGACATCACCGAGGAACGCAAGCCAGCGGCCATCTGCAACCTGCCCCACGAGCACCGGACCCTTGACCGCCGCCTCGGCCTGAAACACCCAGTGGGTGCAGCCCGTCCGTGCATCCAGCGCATAGACCTGGCCACTGCGGCTACCGACGAAGAGGCGACCATCGACGACCGAGGCGTGCGCCTCGGCCAGAGTTTCACCCGGAAACGCAAAGACCCATTGGAGCTCGAGATCCTTCACCTTCTCTTTGGGCAGCTTGGCCATGGCCTCCGGCTGGAAACGGGTGTTCCGGGCATCAACGCCCCAGCCGTTCCAGTGCGGCCCAGCAAGCGGTTCCGCACTGGCAGGCCATTTGGCGGCTGGGCATTGGTTGGCCACCTGTGCGCTCCAATCGGCCGGCAGGGATTTGCCGGTCACATATTCCGCCACCGCTGCACGTTCCGGACCGTTGAGTGAGAACGTGCCGACGACCCGCATCACCCCTGTTTCAAGCGCGCGTACCACGCTGTCCGGCGTCATGTTGCGCATGGTTTCAGGCGTCGCCGCCCGGGCGACTCCCTTTTCATGACATCCGGCGCAATGGGTCTCGTAGACCGCCTTGCCGTCGGTCTTCTCGCCGGCCGCTGGCACGGCATGGGTGTTCATCGCGACGACCGCAAGCACTGCGGCCAGGTAGCGGGTGTTCTCGTGCACGTAATCCTCCCCCAGCAATCTTGGAATTCGAGGATAAGCGATCGTCGCCCTGAAACAAGCCGCGCCAAGCCGCCTCAACCGCGATTGATGATCGCCACACCCAGCGCCGTCACGGCAATGCCTGACATCTGCAGCCAGGTGAGTGATTCACCGAACAGGAAGTAGCCCTCGACCGCAGTGACCGGAGGCACCAGATAGAACAGGCTCGCCACCTTGGCCGCCGCGCCCCGTTGAATCAGCCGCCACAAGAGGCTGATCGCGCCCAGCGACAGCACGAGGCACAGCCAGCCCAAGGCAAAAAGGAATTTTGGAGTCCATTCGACCTCGCGGGTGTCAAAGGCGAGCACAAGTAGTGCGAAGACGAAAGCGGTCGCCAGAAACTGCACGAAAGCGCCCGCACGCAGGTCGACGCCCACCACATGACGTTTCTGGTACACCGTGCCGAAGGTAATCGCCAGCAGCGCCACCACGCATGCCAGGAGCCCGATTACCGGCAACTCTCCCAGAGAGAAGGTCTTGCTCACGGTGAGCGCGAGGCCGGCAAAGCCGAGCACCAAGCCCACCAGCTGCCTTCGCGATACTCGTTCGCCCAGCATCGGCCCCGCGACGCCGGCCGTCAGCAAAGGCTGGATTCCCACCACCAGCGCGGCTATTCCCGACGACATCCCGTGCGCAATGGCCACGAATACCCCACCCACGTAGAACCCGTGCAGCAGCAGGCCCGTGATGGCGAGATGCCCCCACATCGCCGGGGTGCGTGGCAAGGGCAGGCGCCAGAGCAGGAGTATCGCGCCGAGAATGACCGTCACCACACCGTAACGCAGGAACAGGAACGTGAAGGGCTCCGCGAAAGGCAGGCCGAATTTGGCGCCCACGAAACCGGTGGACCAGAGGACAACGAAGAGCGCCGGTGCCCATTGGGCAAATCTGTCTTGGCTTGTGTCCATGGCGGACTGTTCGAGGCTTCCGGGCTGGCGAGCCGGCGAGTATAGAAGCTATGCTCGTCTCAATCACACAGCGAGCAAACGAGGTATCCGTGGCCAGACTCACCAAGCTCAGTCGCAGCATCCGCGGCAAGGTCGCACTGGTCACCGGCGCTGCCAGTGGCATGGGTCGCGCAACCGCCCACCTGTTCGCGGACGAAGGTGCGCATGTCGCCGTGACGGATCTGGAAGAGGACAAGGTGCAGAAAGTCGTCGCCGAGATTG
>Ga0194123_10000791_pt1 | contig 54964 bp, 42 predicted proteins | sample TA2MahsurfametaG_5_FD_155479 | JGI IMG/M metagenome (GOLD analysis project Ga0194123, IMG submission 155479) | Freshwater microbial communities from Lake Tanganyika, Tanzania - TA2015023 Mahale A surface | ecosystem: Environmental > Aquatic > Freshwater > Lake | place: Tanzania: Lake Tanganyika... | reverse complement strand
TTAAATATTATTTTCTCTATATGAAAAAATTTATCAATACATTTAAATATTAATAAATAGTCTTTAAATACTTTTTTTATATAAATATATGAATTATATGAAAAAATTTATCGATCACATAGTCTTTTTAAAAAAAAGACTTACCAAAAATAAATAGTCTTTAAATATTTTTTTTATATAATTATATGAATTATATGAAAAAATTTATCAATACGTTTAAATATTAGCAATTAGTCTTTAAATACTTTTTTATTCTATCTTATCTAAATTAAATATCGTTTTATATGATATATTCACATCTAAACCTCCTTCTTCATTCCTTAATACATTTACCGGCTTATTCTTATCATATATACTCTTCTTATAACATACTACATCTCCTTCTTTATTCTTTTTCTTCTCTGATTGTAATCTTTCTTCATGCTTCTTATTCATACTATTTATTTTTTTATGACTATCAAACTTCGGTCTCTCATACTCTAACTTCCTATACATCTTCTTATTTATATCATTAAATATTATCAAATAATTATAAAAAAATGGCAAACCCATCCTTATTATATCCTTCTTCCTATTATTCGCTTCATTATCCTCATAATTACTATCTATTATCCTTGGATTATAAAAATTTGTTACATTATCCTCCTTCATATATATATCTGGACCTATCTCTAACACATTCGTCGGCTTTAAATTCTGATCTAACGTTGTAAATGTTATTATCGGCAAATTTACTGACCTTTTCAATTTTAAAAATGTCCTTCCAACTATAAAATCTGAACCATTTATCGTATCAAATGAATTCACTAATGCTTGAACTAATGACTCTGAACATCCTATATAATCTACTGTCGTATCAAAATTTAACTCACCATTCACTACATGTGGAAATCCATTTATATCTACACTATTTATCATTATTGATCTCTTTGATACCGGATCATCTAAATCATGAACCTCAAACTCCTTCTCTTCCTTTATTATCGGATTGAATATTATTTTACTCTCATCACCAATATTCTCATTATACTCTACATCATATAACTGTAATCCTATCGATTTTACATCCATATCCCTAAATATTGACTCCTTCGATCTCGTATCATTTAAACCTATCGCATTCAATAACTGCTTATCATTCGTAAATCTATTTCCTAAAAATAAATTCTTATCATAATATGCATACTTTATCGCCAAAAATTGTCCTCCTTTCTTGAAATTATACTTACCTAACTTGAAACTCTCCGCATTATATAACTTTACAAAAACTGACATATTATCTAATACTATCGGACACATATCCTGAACTAACACATTCTTACATCCTGTTATCGTTACTAATCTCCTCGGCTCTACATCTATCTTATCAAATACTGTGCTTACTACTGTGCATTCCGCATTTCCTGTCCCACTAAACGCTCCACTACACGGTAACGTCTCTATCTGATCATAATACGGCGTTAAATATACAAATGAATCCTCTACCAAAAACATTGAATGTATTGACTGCAAATCTATATAAAAAAATGTCTTCTCATCATCTATCTCACCCCTTAATACAAATTTATCACCTACCCTCGTCAAATTTATTGAATTTTTATATTCAAAATAACTCTTATCATTCTTATCTAATGATTCACCCTCCCTCTCATAATTTACTCCCGTAAATGGAACATCCTTATTATAATTATTACTACTATTATATATATCTAAATCTATATTTTTATCACCATCTTCTCTATTATAATTATTTAAATTCTCCTCTATTGTTTTATTAAAATAATTCAACTTTATATCATATAAAAAATATATTATTATTATTATTATAAATAATATCAATAATAGTCTCCCTAACATATTATATTATATTAAATTATTATATTTATTAATATTTAACTTTTATTATTTAAGAATTTTCTTTTATCTATATTATTATATATCATGCTTGATTATTATATCTCTAAAGAACTAACATATGATGAATACAGTATCCTCTATAATATTAAAAAAGAACATAATAGTATAACACCCTCTATGTTATATTATTTATTAATGGATAAAAAACTTAATTACTATATTCTTAACAAAATTCTTGATATTTTTAAAAATAATGAATATTTTAACCAATACCAAACCATTATATTACTACTTTATATCAAAAATCTTTAACTCTAATTCTTATAAAATATAAATAATGACTGTATTACCGAAAATATTACTATTATAAATATTGATATCCAATAATCACATCTCGATAAATATATCGCAAATATCGATATCATTATTATACTTATAACTGATCCTAATAATGCTGACGATTTTACTGTTTTACAATATCTCTTCAAAAAATCTATTAATGAATTCTCTCCAGATTTTGTTTTTTTTATTACTAATATATAAAACATCAAATCAAAAAATATTTTTATTAATATAAATGTTAATATAAATACAAATGATGAAAAACCATATTTTTCATTCAAATTATTCTTATATACTAACTGTGTTAATATCACTAATACTAATACACTCGATATATCTAATATTACTCCAAATAATCTAAACTTATCATACCACTCTACCCACTCAAAATTAAATATTTCATGATTCTTATATATACCCAATATTATCGTATTTATTACTATAATCGCCGTTATAAAATATACCAAATTTGAACTATTCTTATAATCTGATATATTATTCTTTTCACCTATTCCTCCTCCACTCATATTTCCCATATTCATTATATTTATATCTTCCTTACTATCTTCCTCTAATGTTTGTTTCATTGCTATATCTAAATGATTCGTATTCGTTTTATCTTCCTTATACTTATATGCTATATCCGGCTCTGAATCTGATAATGTATCTAACTTTGTTACCTTGAAATTTATTCCACCATTCTGATTATTATTCTCATTATTATTATTCTCTTCATAATCATCATCTTCATAATCTTCTTCATCATCATAATCTTCATCATAATCATCATCATCATAATCTTCATTATTATAATTTATTCGATTATTTACACCTACATTATTATTATTATTATTATTACTATTATTATTATTATTATTATTTGTTGTTATTTTTATACTAGGTAATGACATTTATTATAATATAATATATTGAATTATTAGATTATAATTTATACTATATTTTTTTTATTTTTTATAAACCACTCCACTTTTCTGAATTAAATGGTGCTATATTATCTGTCGGTAATTTATTTGACGCATTATAATTCTCCTCCCTCTTACAAAATTCACCCTCCTTACACTCCGGCTTCTTTAACTTAACCACCTCACCAGCCGGTTTTGTCCCATAACAATTTACTCCTAACCTTAACTTCGGATTACTAAAAAATCCTCCATTTATACCCGGCATTCCACAATCATTTCTATTACTCTTTGGACCCCTCTGCATCTTATCCCATGTGCATTTCTGTGTAGGATAATAAGCATTCTGACCCTCTGACCATCCATATGAACACCACTCTGCTCCATTATTATATGCTTTCATTATCTGCTCTCTCGTTGCTAATTTTGCTCCATAAGCCTCACACTTACACTTCGCCTGATCAAACGTATAATCCTGATTACTTACATGAAATACCTCATCATCTTTTAACGTCGATTCTATTAATGATATTGGATTCAAATCTATACTCATCTCTCCATTCTTATCACATGGATCTAATGAAAAACTTGTTATATATTCATATAAACTCTTCTTCTTCTTACACGAATATAAAAAATAATATATCAATACTATTACCAAATATATTACTATTATTATTAAAATTAAACTAACTATGTGAGTTACTGAAATATTACTTGTTGAACTTTGTGTATTGATTGATACCGGTTTCCTAAATTTATTTAGAAAATTCGATCCAAATTTAGATCCTTTATTACTATTCATATATATATAATAAATTACATTAAAAATAATATAAAAAATATTATTTTTATTTTTATTTCATTATCATTCTATATCTATTATAAATCAATATCATCTAATCTAATTAATTCTCTCATAAACTAAAACATAAGCATTATTACTAATAATTATTTTCTCTATGATTGCAAATACTATTAAATCTAGAAATACATCAATCTCATTTATTTTTAAATCTACCGGAACTGGTATATTAAATTTATTTAAATTTGGATTCATCAATGTATTCAATATATTTTGATCAATCTCTGTTATTTTATTATTTATTATATATTGCTTTATATTATTCTTTATAGCCTCTAAATATTCATAATTAATTAACTCAGTCACCCTATCATCATCATAAGAATACCATTTATTATCTGGCTTCTTTATATACGATGTATAATGTCCTCCTCTTAAACCATTTAAACCCATTCCTATATGATTACCAACTCCTATTAAATTATATATATATTTTTTTGTTGCATATCCATCAACATAATTACTTATATCTAAATTAATAATCGGAAAATGAATCAACCTATCTAACTTTATATTCCTACTATAATCAAATCGTTTTAAACTTATTATTAAATACTTCGGAGATTTCCATATCGTTATTCTCTTCGTTGCATCTGTTAATGTCTTACAATTCTCACAATTATATTGATTTATTCTATCCAATTCTTCTGAATTCGTATATATATCTAAACAATCATGAATCGTATTCGTTATCTTCTTATCTAAAACCTTCTCCGATTTCTCTTCAAACTGATTTATAGGCAAATTTAATACACTAAATGGATCAAATTTATGACTCGTATGATTACAATTCTTACAAGTTATCGTTGAATGATCAAATCCATAAAATAACTCTATTATCTTTGAATAAGTCTTACCAAAAAATGATCTCATTGATTCTGTATATAATATCTCTAACTTATCAACCTCATTCATTACTGAACCTGATACGTTTATTGATATCGGATAATTTAATCCCATATGTAATAAATCTATCATTATTAATAATGTCTCCTGAGTGTCATGCTGTAAATAACCCCTAAATTGTTTATGATATTTTTCTAAAGAATTTTTTAAAGATGCTGGTCTTAAAACTATATTATCCTTCCATATCTCATTTACCAATTTATAGTATTTTAAACTAAAATCTGATTCATCTGACTTCTTATTAAAATCTTCCTTAAATTTACCTGATAAAAAATATGTCGTTAAATCTTTGCAATTATTTAATAACTGTATAGCCGTATTGAAATAACATGTATTTCCCATATTTGCTAAACCTCCTTTACCTTTTATGCAATAAAATTTATCATCATAATTATCATCCATTATCAAATTTCTTTTATATAAATATAATAATTTATTTTTATATATTTTTAAATTCAATTTTTAATATTATAATATATATGAAAAATTATTGGATTATTTTAAAACCTTAAACCAATTCGTTATATTTTGATTACCATTCTTTTTATTATTATCTGCTATGATAATCTCATTCGTTATTGAATCAGGGTTATCTATTACTAACTCAAATATCTGATTCACTGGCTTCTTTATCTGATGCTCAAAATAATACCTGTAATCTATTATTAGTTTATTCTCTAATATATAATTCGGGTGCTCTATTATATCACCCTGTAATAACTTATATGTTAATGGTTTCTTACATTTATCATAATGTATTACTCCCAACTTATCCTTCCTCTGCGTATGTTTTATCATCGCATTATCAGAATACCATCCCTTACATGTAGGACATTCGTTTATATTATACTTACCTTCCCTATTCTTTATATTCTTATTTAATGGAGTCTTATAGTATCTACATATCGGATAACATATTTCTGTATGCTGTGTTAAATGTTTTACACAAAATATTTTCATACATTTATTACATTTACACTTATCACCACATATCACACCCTGACATAATACACATTTTATATTCTTTATATCTATATAACAATACGGTATTCTATCATTGGATTGTGGCTTATTTCCTGGATCTCTATCTCCTATCCTATCACCTAACACCTTATGTGCTATTAATGTCGGATTACTATACGATTCTGTCGATTTTATACTCTTTGATATTATCAAATTATCTATATCTACATTACCATCTAATAATTTTTTTATCTCATTTTTATAGTATATTATTGCATCATCTATATTCCTTTTATTTAATATAATATCAATAATTCCACCATAAATATCTTTTACTATCGGAGCATTATCTCTACGTTTTAAAACTATACCCATACTCGTCTGCTTATATTCTTTATGACTGAATTCATATTTATTTCCAAAATATCTCTTCTTCGAAAATATTGCAAACGGATAAAAAGTCTTTTCATACTCTAAATCCTGCGGTTTCTTCAATTGTAATGATACCATCTTGGATGCTTCCTTACCAGTCTCTATTGATAATCTAAGTAATTCTTCTGGTGATACTTCACCATATTTTTCCTTTATATAATCAACAAAACTAATAAATACAGAATCTGTATTCTTTACTATTATATTTCCTATACCTGCATGAAAATTACCCTCCTTTGTTTCCAAATCATAGACATAATCTTCATAACCTGTATAACCCATATCATGAATTGATAATATTTTTCCTATTATTCTCTCATCCATATCATCACTTATATTGACTATATGAAATAATTTTAATGTATGATCATACATTAACTCTAATTTATTTCCCTTCAATACCAATTCATAATATAATTTCTGAGCCTCTAATGAATCTTTTATACTATAAATTATACCTTTCATTAATTCATTCGAAGTATTTTCTATAATATTTTGATTTTTAACTGGAAATCCTGTTAATAATATCTCTCCTAATTTACATTTATTAGGTTTTATTATTCTCATCGACGAATCTAATAAACTATGATCTTCTGTTACATCTACAATTCCTGTCGTTGTAACTACTCTATAAATCTTCTTCATCGTCTTATGTCTAATAATCTTATTGATTAATGTCCAACCCGATGATGACCAAATCTCTAATCTATCTTTATCATGATCCGGTATCATCTGTTCTTTATTAAATCTTCCTTGATCATTCGGTTTGAAATTATCATATGATAACCATTTAATATTATTATTATTATCATTAATTTCAAGATCTGATATTTTTATTATCTCAATCATATAATTACGTCTAATAATAATCGGAGTATCTCCTGTAACACTATCTCCATAAACAAGTTTTGATTTTGGAAAATATTCTAATGTTAAATCTCTTGCTATTGTTACCATTCTTCTTCCTGTCGCTGTTGTTGATGCGGCTAATTCTTTAAAACATATCGAACTAGTTGATGCACCAACCTGACCATATAAAGAATTACAAACAACTTTAAATGCTAATTGCAAACCATCTAAAACTTTCTTCTGAAAATCTGAGAATTTATCTTTTATTGTTAAAACTTCATCCAACGATACAACTATTGCTTTTTCTTTATATTTTGCAACTTCTACTGTTTTATTATTTTCATCTTTTTTAACAAATCCATATATTATTGAACCATCTTTTAATTCAACATCTTTATATTCTGCACTAGCTCTCGTTGATCTTCTTGCATATAATAATCTATTTAAGATTCTTGGCATTAAACCCTTCTCTCCATTCTTATTCTCTGCATAATAACAAACCTTTTTACCAGTTTTTATTCCTAATGATCCTTTCTCTTCCATATCATATTCCTTCTTTTTAATTGATTTATTCATATTAAAAAAAGTAAAATTCGGTTGATATTCATCTATATGATCTTCTTGATTCTCATCTTCATCATTCATATTCTCTTCATCATCAATATTCTTCTTCGGTTTTATATTTGTTATTGACTTCTTACTATTAATTTTTTTCTTATCTTCTTCTGTTACCTTTTTATACGTATCATACTCAATAATATTAAAATTATATTCTTCCGTCAATTCAAGAAATTTTTCATTATTAGGTGGATTTACTTTAATTAAATTACCTTCTAAATCATATTCTTTTGTTAAAACCAATGTCTCATGTGATATATTCTCTGCTATCATACTCGATGGATATAATGATGCATAATCCAAAACAGGTATCGGTTCAAAATAAATACCTGGCTTCGGATCGAAAACTATTGCTCCCTCATAACTACTATTATCTATGTCTTTTGGTGATAAAACTTTTACTAGAAATTTCTCATCCCTACATTGCTTCGCAACTAAACTAAAAATTTTAACACCTTGACCTCGTAAAAATAAATATGTTAATGGAACTAAACAAACATTTCCCATTCCTACATTATTCGTAATCACCTCTAATTTCATTATTAATGTATTTACTAATTCACAATCTTTTACACAATATAATGCTATTTCTTTAATATCTTCTGGTTTCCCTCTACTATATCTCTGAAATAATTCATTCGGTGATAAATCATTCTTATTTTGATACCACTCTATACTCAATTTATTATTCTTAAAAGATTCATATTCTTCTTCATTCCTGAAAAATAATTTTACATTTATATTATCTATATATATCAATCCTTTTTCTATCTTTGTAACATGAAATTTCTCTTTTAAATAATTTTTATTAAGTATCTTCAATGGCAATTTAATATTTAAACTTATATAAGAATCAGTATTAAGTCCATCTGTATTATCTGTTTGTATAATAATATTATTATCATCTATAATACGACATCCTTTAACCTTTCCTTTAATAAAATTCTTTGAAACAAAATCAAGTTTATACGACTCTAATTGAAAATCCTTTTGACATAATTTTAACATATCTATTCCTATGATACCCTCACTCTGAAAAAAAGATAAAAAATTCTCTCCTAAAGCACTCGATTCTAATTTCTGTTCTTTAAATATTGCTGGATATTTATGATTACGTGAATATATTCTATAAAATTGATCATTGAATGGAGCGTATTTACCACCACACCCATTAACCATTCTAGAATCCATATACGTCATATCAAAACCCCATATATTATATCCTGTTATTACATCTGGATCTATTCTTTCTATTAATTTAGACCATGCTATAATAAGTTCCTTTTCTGTATTAAACGATCTCACTTCTATATTATCCTCTGTTATCGTTTCACACTTCTTTAAAGTTAAAATATTCTTAAAACAACAATATTTTTCACCATATCTATGAACTGTAGTTCCTATCTGAATTATTTCATCATCCGGTCTCTCTGGATTCGGAAATGTTCCATCACAACTTGTGCATTCTATATCAAAAGATGCTATCAATAATGGTCCTATATCAGTTTTATCTACATGTTCTATTGATTCCCAATTACAATTAATCTCTAACTGACATCTAGAATTCTTTTCTGTTAAAATCTCATACTTTTTACATGGTATTTTTATCCAACCACATGGCTGTATATTTGCATCATGAAAAAATCTTAATAACGGAGATATATTTGTTTCATAAAGTGATTCTGAAAAATCGTATTTTAATCCATCAATCTTAAAGTATCTCTTTTCTAACTTTTTATTCTCCTTATCTAAAAGTTTTTGTTTCTCGAAATCTAGTTCTTTACCCATCAGTAAAGATTTAACTTCATTATATCCTGATTTATTATTAAAAACTATTTCTATAAATTTAAATAATTTATTATCAGAAAACCAATACAAATCTTTTCTTTTAACTAATTTACATGAATTTATCGAATTTTGACTATTCTTACTTATCTTTTTCGATAATTCATTCGTAAATTTTAATATATGGTTTTTTGTCCATTTATCATCTATTTTGATATAGAAGTATGGTTTAAATCCTTTAATATTTATACATATTGTAAAATTATTATCAGATATACCATAACATCTTATCTCATAACATTTTTTCCTATTTTTCTTCTGTTTATCTTTATCTTCAAATGATATATCATTATCTGAGTCAGAGTCATCTTCTTCTTCTTCTATCAATACATCCTTTTCTGACCAATCAACTGCTTGAAAAATAAGATCATTATTTAATTCATTTATTTCTATATTATTTTGATTACGGAAATAGTTTTTTTTAATTATCATAATGAGTTATATAGTATTAATGCTTTGTTTTTAAATAAATTTATTCAATTTTTCTTTATATATTTTTGATGCTTTATATTGTTTTTATTATTAAAAAAAATGATACTCATTTATTCCTATAATATATTATATTAAATACACTAAAATTAATTAAACTTCATTATGCTTTCTAATTTAAATATTAATGATTCTTTTTTTACTAGTTCTATTCAAGGTTCAAAAAGAATATACTCTAATAAAAAAAACTATTCTAATGATAAAAGAAATAAATCAGAATATGAAACTATATATTTAAATTCTATTAATAAAACTGTTAATTCATGGTCTAAGAATATTGATGATGATATCTAAAAAGTATAAAAATAGTTAAATTAATATAAAATTAAAAGAATATAAGAAAGAAATTTTTTATATCTCTTGTTATAATTACATCTATTTTTTACAAAAAATATATATATATATAAATTATAAAAATGGAATTTGGTTTAGATCCAAATCTATATACCTCTGATGGTTTATTAAAAACAAAATTAATTAATAAATGTTTAACAGATGATAATAAATTATATTGTTATAAATATACTATTTATCCTTTATTAAATAAAGTAACCAAAAGTTCAAAAATATTTATTATTTATGATAAAAATGCATACATTAAAACAAAATTTTTAATTCATAAATTTTTTAATAAAAATAAAATAAATATTAAATATCTTAAATTTAATGATTTAGGTATCTTTTATAATACTAAATTTTTAAATAAATTACAAGTAAAAAAAATGCTAATTTCTGGTATTAAAGTTTTAAAATATTATGAAAATATTATAAAAAAAAATAAAAATAAAAAAGATTTTACATTAGAAGATATTAATAGAATTATATATTATAATATATTTCAAGGATATAATCCATACTTAAATATATTACTAAATAGATATCTAATTAATTATAAATTAAGCAATAAAGAAGAAAAAAGATTAAATAATGAATCTATTGATAAATCCGGTAATGTTAATTATGAAAAATACTATAATAATAAATTAATATTATTAAAAACAAAAGAAAAATATATTAAATATAAAGAGACTTTAAGACAATTATATAAAGATATTAAAAAGAAATATAAAAAAATATATGAATAATTTATATATTAATTAAAATTTAATGGAAATAGGAACAATAGTTCTTTTAGTGCTGTTATTAATAATATATTTTGTTTATAATGAGAATAAATATAACGATCTTTTATATGTTCAATCTAAAAAAGATGGAAGAAAATATTTAGTCAGAAATAAAGAAGATAAAGATGATGCTGCTGATATGATGGCTCTTATTAGAGAAAAATTGGTTACTGTTAAAGAATATTTAAAAGAAAATTACACTGAAGAAGACAGAGTTCAAAGATTAATTAAAAAATTTAATCCTAATAATATAATTGAATTAGAAAAAAATAGTAAAAATACTTCTTATTCTATTAATAAAGGTGAAAAAATCGTATTCTGTTTAAGATCTAAAGATAAAGATGAAAAATTAGTTGATATGAATACTATGATGTTCGTTGCATTACACGAAATGGCTCATATTATGACTGAAAGTGTTGGTCATACTGATGAATTCTGGAGTAATTTTAAATTTTTATTAAAAAAAGCTAGTAAATTAGGTATTTATAAACCTACCGATTATAATAGTAATCCTCAAGAATACTGTGGAATGAAAATAACTGATACTCCTCTTATGGATGAAAATATTAAATAATATCTTATCTTTTTACATTAAATTTTGTATTATTTATGTTCCATGATCGTTTTAATAATAAAAATATAAAACTATATTTAGTTATAGATTTATATATCATATGAATCAAGAAGATAATGATCTAATTATGTTTATTATAGTGGTAGAAAAAATTAAAAAAAAAAGAGAATTATTAAATATGGTTTCTAATGGTATTCAACTATGTGTTGAAAAAATGATTAGTAATAGAAGTTATCAAAGATTATATCTTAATTATGTAGAATCTGGAAGCAAAAAAGTATATCTCAAAGTATATAAAAGATATAAAATAATGGAAGTATTAAATCTATCCGAAGATAAATTTATCGTTTATAGAGATAATGATAATGAAAAAGTTGTTGTTATAACTTTTTTACCAATGTTTAATAAAGATTTACCTACTATACTAAAAAAATTAAGATGTATTTAGATCTAGATCTATGCAATCAATATTATTTTTTTTTTACTTTATATAAAAAAACTTTTTATTAAATTTTTTTTTTTATTTAAATTTTAAATATATATATTATATATTAATTTATAATATGTTTTGTAATTTAACAATTCCTAGACCTATATTTATTATTTCTCATAAAACTGATGGACAACTTATTAAATATATTTTTATAGGTGATATATCTTCGTCTAAATATGATTTTATTGAAAAACTTGAAAAAAATATTAAACTTAATAAAAAAGATGAAAATGAAATTGATGAACTTTTTGGTAAAAAAGGATGGATTAATAATACTAATAAATTCATTTTTATTAAAAAATATATTAATATTGATGATACTATTTTCAATCTTAAAAATAAAATTATGACTTATTTGTCTTCTTATGATAATATTCTTATCCCTGATAATCAAGAATTATCTTATAATGACCAAACTATTGGTCTTTTCTATAATAATATTGAACCTATCCAAAATTCTAAATTTAAAATTGACTATCATTTTGTTGATAAAGATGGTTTTAAAATTACTAATAATAAGCTTGAAAATGATATGAATGAACTTATTATTGATGTTATTAAAATTTCTGATAATCAAAAACTTGTTGAACTTAATCTTATTATGTTTGAAGATATTCTTAAATTACTTGTCAAAAAAAATATTAATATTGATAATCTTGTTAAATACGGATACCTATTTAAATATTTTCCTAAAGCTAATACCAATTTTGATAAAAATGAATATAGAAAAAAAATAGATGAACTCAAATTACAATATGATAAAAATGAATATATTATTGATCTTATTAAATCGAATGATTGTGCTTGTAGTGCTGACTGTAATGTTATTACTGTGATTATGTATCTTAGACCTAAAGATTATGATAAATCTAATATTAATAATATTTCTAATTCTTCTTCTAGTCATAATCTTGATCTTCAACAACTTTTTAATTTTCTTAGAAGAAACCTTGATGATAAAATTGTATTCCTTAAATTTAAAGATATTATAACTGATGAAATTTATTTATCACTTTATAAAGGGGCTCTTGAAAATGAACTTGTTGATAGAGATACACTCGAAAATTGGTCTTATAAAAAAAAGAAAATTGGTGATGAAATTAAATATAAAACACCTGTTCCTAGAGGTCTTGTTGTTAAATATTTTCTTTATGAAATTAATGGTATTAGAAAATATTCTCAAATTAATTTTTTTGATAATGGTCATATACAACTTGAAGCTAGTTTCCTTCTTGAAAAAAAAGCTAATATATATGAAATTGAAAATGCTATTCATGGTCTTAGAGATCTTATTAGAATTATTAATAAAGGACTTAATCTTAATATTGATGAACCTAAATTTGAAATTATTAATAAAGGTAATGATGTTATAATGAGTGAAAATCTTGAATTATCTTTTATTAATGTCGTTACTGATGTTTGTAAATTCGGTGAATATAATCCTCTTGATCTTTATAATTTTGCTTTACTTTTTACCCCTTATGTTTTACCTACTGAAGAACAAGAAACCATTAAAACTAATATTGAAAAAGGTGATCGTTTATCTTTTAAATATAAAAGAGTTAGTAACTTTCTTAATAAACCAGAACTTTACAATAAAATTACTGAACTTAAAAAACAACAATTTAATGATATTGAAATTATTAAAATTATTGAAACTAAATATTATAAAAAAAAATCAGAAGCTGAAGATATTCTTAAAGATTGGAATAGAAAACACGGTTATTATGGAGATCAAAATGTTAAAATTAGAAGTTTTGGTATTGATATTAATATCAAAGATACTAGAATTGAAATGAAAGGTATTAGCGAACTTAAAACTATTACTTTCGTTAATAAATTTATTCTTACTATGCTTCAATTATATAAGAAAAAAAATATACTATTCAAAGATAAAAAAGCTATAAAATACCTTTTATCTAAATCTTCTAAATTTTCTTCTAATAAAAATGATACTTATGAAATTGATTATGATCAAAATACAACTGAAAATAATAAAAATTTAGAAATTAATACTGAAGTTGTAGATCAAGAAGAAATGAATGATTATAATATAAATAGTAATATTGAACAATATTTATATGATATTGAAGAAAATACTGTTGATCCTAATACAGAAGAACTTAATAGTAAAATAATTAATAAAAAATCAAATATTGATACAACTGATTACCAAGATTTTATGCCTATCCCTAATGAACCAATTAATCCTGAAAATCAACTTAAATGTGATGATAAAATTGTTGAATTGGGAACTTGTCAAGATTTTTGTAATGATGATTCTTATTTTCTTAGAAGATTACAAAGTTTTGATTCTAGACTTTATGAATATAAAAGTTCTAAACTTGATAAATCTAGATACAGTGTTGCATGTCAATCTACCGGTTATAGACAACCTATTATACTTCAATATAATCCCTATAACCATCCTAAAGTTGATCAAAAATCATTTTCTTATGCATATAAATATGGTTCTGATGAAAATCATCAATATTGGTATATATGTCCTAAAGTTTGGTGTCCCTATTGTCAATTACCTATTGATTATGATCAATTAGATAATTTTAGAAAAAGAGCCACTAGAAAAGGTCAAGATTGTATGACTGCTGAATGTCCTTTCTCTACGAAAGATAATAAACATGATGTTATTATTAGAGGTGAATATTTATATCCTGGATTTGCTAATAAAAAACATCCTGATGGTTATTGTCTTCCTTGCTGTTTTAAAGTTTCTCATCAAGATCCTAAATACAAAGCTTATATTAATTATAAAAAATGTCTAGGTGAAGAAGTTGAAAATACGAATGCTGAATCATCTATTAAATATATTCTTAATAAAACTGGTTTAATTGAAGAAGGTAGATTTGGTCTTCTTTTACCTGATTTACAAAAAATTTTTAATTCTAAATGTGAATCTGGATATCTAAAACCTAATACATCTTGTTATGTTCGTAAAGGTCTTAAATTCAATGAAAACCAATCTTTTCTTGCTTGTATAGCTGATCTTGTAAGTGATGATAAAAATAATATTATTTCTATAGATATGTTTAAAGACTTTATTATTTCTAAACTTGATGATAAACTTTTTAGAAGTCTTAATAAAGGTCTTGTTTATGCTACATTTAAAAATATTTCAACCAATATTGATAATTCTATTACAAATGATGATAAACAAAATGAAAAAATTATCAAAACACCTCTTAATAAAAAATATAAAAATTTATCTATACCCTTACAAAATTTTATTCATTTTTTAAAATCAAATGATACTTTTATTAATGAAGTATTTTTATGGGATCTTCTTTCTAGACCTGGTATTATTACTGAAGAAGGTATTAATATAATTATTTTTGAGACTAGTAATATTATATGTCCTCTTGCTCTTAATAGTGAAGAATTCTTTAATATTGATAAACCTACTTACTTTATTATTAAAATGAAAAAAAATTATGAACCTATTTATAAATTAGAAGCATCTAGTAATGATATTTTATTACAATGGTATTTTACTTCTATTGATAAAAATACACAACGTATTTTAGATATTGCGATGAATGAATGCCAATCACAAAAAATTAATTGGAATTTATTACTTAATGAAAATAAAAATAAATTTGATAAAAATAATCATTATGAATTTAATTTTAAACTAGAAAATACTCTCAAACAAACATTAGAATTAATTAAACCTAAATATCAAGTTGTTGATCAAATTAATAGAACTATTGGTATTATTACTGATTATCTTAAATATAAAAATATATTTATTCCTACTAAACCTGACAGTATTATTACAAGTATTAAAGAAATATTTGAATATGAATTAAAAAGTTATAAAGAAACTTATCATTATTTACATGATATATCTAAAAATACTGGTCTTAATTTAAAACCATTATTTAAAATTTTATCGTTTGATAATGACAATATTATTATTGGTTTTTTACTTGAAAATAATCGTATTATACCTATAGAACCTATCTATAATAGTTTAGTTAATACTGATAAATTACCAGGTATTAAAATGACTTTTTATCTTGATATAGATGATAAAATTTCACAAGGTTCTTTAGGAGAAGAATTAGATGAGAGAAAACTTATAATAAATAAACTTGAATATGAAAATGAAAGTTATGAAAGAATTAGATACACACTTTCTAAAGAACCTCCTAAAATTAAAGAATTTATTTATAATATTTTAAATATTCCATCTTCTCAAAAAAATATGAATGAAAAAAGAGAAATGCTTAAACAAGTTCTTAAACCTATTATTTGTAATATAGCTCATTTTACAACAAAAAATATTGATTTATCTAATTATAAAGTTCCTAATAATAGATTCTTATGCAAATATATTAAAAATAAAAGTGTTCATTGTGTTAAATCTACTGATAATGGTAAAGATGAATGGAAATTATTAATTAGTAAATTTAATATGATTAATGGTAAAAATAATTTAGATAATATTCTCAATCTTTTATCTGAGGAATTACTTAGAAATAAATTAAAAAGTAAAGAAATTATGGATGGTCTCGTTCCTGATATTATTAATATAAATAAATTAGAACCTAATATGGATGAAATATTATTAAGATCTCATGATATTAAAGAACAAATTGATAATCTTTATATTAAAACTGATCTTTATGATATTTTTAAAGTTAGTGATTATACTTATAATCTTCCAAATATTGTTAAACAAAGACCTGATCTTATTATTTCTGAGAGTGATTCTAATAAATTTAATACTTCGGATATAGAAGAATTAAGCACACATTGGTTAAATATTTTAGGAAATGAATTCCAAGTTTATAAAAAAAGTTATATACAATCAATTGGATATCTTTATGAAGCTTTATCCAAAGTTGCTAATACTATTAATTCAGAGAATAAATATAATGCTCAATCTATTAAAGAATTAATTATAAATAATATTGAAAAATATGAAAATGATATTAACAAATATTTTAACTTTGATAACATTATTGAAGGATTTATTCAATTAGAACCTATTGTTTTTAAATATGTATCTACTTTATCTCAAATTATTTCTATTATGCAAAGAAAAGATTATCAAGGAACTTATATTGATATTTTTATATTTTGTAATATATTTTATATATCTTCTCTTATACTTAATAAAAGAATTGGTAAAGATAATCCAGAAGGTTATATTAAAATAATGGAATTTAAAGAATATTTTATATTATATTCTGAAAAATTTAATGATATTAGACAATTTAATCTTGTTCAATTGAAGAATCAAATTATTTTTGATAAAAATTATCTGAAAAATTATAAACCTAAATTTATTAATAATTCAGTGAATGACAATGAATAATAATTACAATTTTTAATAAAAATAAAAATATTTTATTAATATTTTTATTAATATTTTATTATTGAAAAATTTAATTAAATAAAATCATATAACTATTCAAAATGATGTTCATCACCTTTAAAGTAATAATGATAAATCCATATAAAAAAGAATGCAGTAAATGGTAAATCTAAATGTGCTGTTATTGCTATAATAAAAGCAGCCATAGCAGAATATGTAGCATTTTGTAATTTAACATTTGAACTAAAATATACGACATATATTACTATAAATAATATTACAAGTGATACAAATATATTTTTAGGCTGACTTAAATCTTGTTTTAATACATTATTTTCTTTAATAAAAAATGCATACGCTAATATTAATCCAATAATTATTATAAAAAATATTAATGTCCCTTCTATATTTTTTTTTGTTTTTTTAGATAATATTTTAGATGTTTTTTCTTTATCTATAATTTTTACATCTTCAGGATTAAATAAAAAATTATATAAATTTTCTAACATATTTTATATTATTTAAAAATATTTAATTATATATTAATTATACAATAATTTTTTATGAAAATTAAAAAATATCCTATTATCGTTTATGATTTAGAAACTACTGGATTAAATATTTTAAATGATGTTATTCTTGAAATTGCTGCAATTACTATTAATTTAGATAAAGAATTTCATTATTATATTAATACTGATAGAAAAATAGAAAATTCTTTTATCCATAATATTACAAATGAATTTTTAGATAAAAATGTTACTAAAAGTAAGAAAGAAATATTATTAGAATTTCTTAATTTCGTTAATACTTGTTATAAAACTAATACAGGTGATGTTTTTTTAATGGCTCATAATAATTTTAATTTTGATAAAAAAATCTTAGAAGTTGAATTTAAAAATATTAATGTTACTATTCCTGATCATTGGATTTTTATTGATTCTTTACAACATTTTAAATATATATTAAAAAATCAATCTTCTTATTCTTTATGCAATCTTTATAAACAATATTTTGGGGAAACTATTAAAAATCAACATAATGCATTATATGATGTTAAAAATTTAATAACTTTATATAAACATATTATTAAAGATATAAATGAACATGATTATCAAAAAATGTATTATTGTGTTGGATTTATGCAAAAATCTATTTTTCATATTGATTTTGATGATCAAAAAATTGAATTATTAAATCTTGGCGTTACTCCTACTAATAATTTAAAAAAAAATAATATTTATACTTATCTGGATATTCTTAAAAAATTTAGAAGATTTTATGATAAAGATACTAATAATCTTAAAGATTCTGAAAATGAATTTATTGATTTTTTAAAAAGTTGTAATATTCAATCTCAATTTATTATTGATAAAATTATTAATTTTGTTAAACATTTCAATCATTTTAAATAATTGCGTAATAAAAATATATATAAGTATATTTTTATAATATCTATTATAATAAGATAATTTTATTTTTTATTATTTTTTATGAATTCAAAAAAAGAAAAGAAAATAAAAAAAGTTTATGAACAATATTCTCCTTCCGAAAAAATTGAAAAAATTTTAGATGTTAGAAAAAAACTTAAAGAATTTGGTCTTGATTCTTTTGAGGAACCTATGAATATTTTTAAAAATGTATGTAAAGATTATATTTCTAATAATATTGAATTTACTTCTTCTATAAAATTTCCTGGAACACAAAGAGTAATGGAATGTATTTTAAAAAATAGTAAAAAATATGAAATAACTGTTGTTCTTAAATATAATCCTAATATATAAAATTTTATTTATAATTATAAATTATTATCTAAAAAATAAGTTAAATTTATTACTTTTTTAATATTTTAATTATTATATTTACATTAATATAATGATTATTGTTTATAATAATCCTTATTTTTTTGGTGAAGGTTTATTTGGTCAAGTTTTATTATTTATTTTTGAATTGTTACCAAAATTATCTAAAATAAATGATGAAATTTATTTCAATATAAGTTCTATTTTATATGGTAACAAACCTGATTATACTATTATACCTGGTATTTTAATTAATAATAATATTGATACTAATAATAATATTAATAATAATAATACTGAAAAAATATATATAGATATTGAAGTTTTAAGAAAAGAATTTAAATCTAAATTAACTAATAATTTTCATGATATGAATAAATTATTTTTTAAATTTTTTTCAATACATCCTTCTATTTTAAATTTAGTTGATGAATTATCAAATAAATATAATATATCTGATTGTTTAGGATTACATTATAGAGGGACTGATAAAAATAAATATTGTTTTGATACTGATCCTATTACACATGATCAATTTATATTTATTATTTCTGATTATTTAATATCAAATCCTCATATTAAAAATATATTTTTATGTAGTGATGAAAATAATTTATATAAAAAACTTAAATTATTCTTACCAAATACATATAAAATTATAAATCATTCTCCTAAAGTATTTTTTAAAAGTAATACTAATAATAATTTGGAAAAAGCTATTTCTGCAATGGTTGATTCCCTTTTATTATCAAGATGTAAAATTGTTCTTAAATGTCAAAGTGCTTTGTCTGCTTTTGCTAAAATATTTAACCCTGATCTTGAAATATATAGAGTGACTTGTTGTAAATTATTTAGTAATGTTCCTTATTTTCCAGAAGCATATATACCTAAATATACGATTAAAGATAATGGTAATATAATTTTACAAAATTTAATGAATGATATTTTTAGGAATGATTGGACTAAATAAATATTATATATATATATAAATATTATGAGTTTTAATACAACATCATTTTTAATTAATAATAAATCAAATAATACAATTATAACTGATAATCTTAGATCTTCACAGTATTCTATGATTTCTAAAAGTGGTATTAATATTGATACATCACTTATTATTAATTCTAATATATATAACATTGCATATATTGATACTATTTTTTATAATTCTGAATTTGAAGAAAATTTAATTATTAAATTAAACCAATCTGGTATATTTATTGATAAAATTTTATATTATAAATATGATTCAGATAGTAATATATCTTTTGAAAATTTTATAAATAATTTATATATAAATAATAATATTCGTTTATTTTTATCTTCTGCTAATTCAAACCAATGTTTTTCTATATTTAATTATCTAAATAGTCATAATGATATTATTTTTATATCTACTTCTAGCACTGTAAATTTTATTGAAAAACCTAATAATTTGTTAAGATTATCATTACAAGATAATATTTTATTTAAAATATTATTCTCAGATATTTTACCAAATTTTTATAAATTATCTAAAATTAATAATAATTCTTTAGATACTAATAAAATTCAAAAAATATATTTAATATATAGTGATGATTTATATTCAAATAATATAAAATCATTATTAGAAGATTTTCAAACAAAATTTAATAATTTCAATTATTATTTTTTAGAATATAATGATAATACTAAAAATGAAATAAAAGATACTATTATTAACTCTAATTCTATTACAGATTTATTTATAATAGCAACTTTAAGTTCTCAATCTATTCTAAATTTATTTTCTAATAATAATATGTCAGATAAATTTATATTTTTTACTGATCCTTTTTATGATTCAAATTTATTCACAAAAATTAAATTAGATAAAGCATTTATTATTGTTGCATCTGATAATGAAAAAGGTCATATCTTAACAACAAATTTATTAAAAACTAAAAAATTACAAGCTTCCGGAAGTAATAAACAATTAAATACATTATTATCTTTTTTATTTATGTCTTCTCATATTTTTTATAAAAATTTAAATAATAATGATCAACTATTATCATTATTATATAATAATGGATTATTTAAATCAGGACAATTTTTTTCTAATTATATTAATATTTTTAGAATAGATCAAATATCTTATAAAGATTCTAATAATGAATTTTATTATTTTTTTATGTTTAATTATTTTTTAAATTTTAAAAATTTTTACATTCCTTCAGTTGGAGCTTGTTCTATTAATAATACTATATCAAGTATATTAAATACTTCTTCTCAGGAAGAAATTCAAAATTATAAAGATAATAAAATTTTACCTTATATAAATATTATTAATAATTTAATACCAATTTTTTAAATATTTTAATATAAATAAGTTTTATATTAATATGGAATTTGATACAAAATTTTTATTTAATAATTTTAATAGTATTAATACATTAGAAATTCCTAATAGTAATACAGAATTAATATCAAATAATATTAATTTATATTCACCTAGTATTATTATTAATTGTCCTATTACAATAAAATCATTTAAAACCGCTTATATTGATACAAATGCTTTTGATAATGTTTTTCAAGAATATTTTATAAATCGACTGAATAACTCTGAATTATTTATTGATAAAATTTTATATTTTAAATATGATAATAATATTCAATCTTTTGAAAATTTTATACTTAATTTATATCATCATTATGATATTCGTTTATTTTTATCTTCAGCTAATTCAAATGATTGTTTATCTTTATTTAATTTTCTTAATAATCATAATGATGTTATTTTTGTATCATCTACAAGCACTGTTCAATTTGATAATAAACCTCGTAATTTATTAAGACTCTCATTACAAGATAATTTATTATTAGATTCTTTATTTTCTAGAATTATAAGTAATTTTTATAATTTAGAAAAAATTATAGATAATGATAATAATCAATTTTCTATTAATACTATATATTTTATTTATACAAATGATACATATTCTAATCATTTTAAGCTATTATTAGAAAATATACAATCTTCTTATAATAACTATAATTTTATATATCTTTTATTTAATAATAATACTAAAAATCAAATAAAAAATACTATTATTAATTCTAATTCAATTACAGATTTATTTATTATTGCAACACTTAATCCCCAATCTATTTTAGATTTTTTTGATATTGAAAATATGTATAATAAATTTATTTTTTTTACAGATCCTTTTAATAATACTAATTTAATAACAAAATTTAATTTTTCTAAAGCTTTTATTATAATTGCATCAGATGATGATAATGGAGAAGTTATATCTTCTTGTATTTTAGATATTCAAATTTTACAAAAATTTAATACAAATAAACAATTAAATACTTTAATTTCATTTTTATCTATGAGTTTTCCAATTATTTATAAAAATCTTGGTAATAATTTAGATAATATTATAACTTTATTAGAAAATAATGGTATTTTTACAAATGGTAATTGGTTTTCAGAATACATTGGAATTTTTAAATTAGAACAAATTTTTTATGAAGATAATGAAAATAATAATAATTCATTTTATAACTTTATGTTTAATTATTATCTATATTATCATAGATATAACCCTATTATTCAAGGAACAATATTAGATAATATTAATAAACCAACATCATATTTCCGAATTGATATTCAAGGTTTATATATTGATGATTTTTACATGCAAGATAACAATAATAGGCTTTTCAAATTTGGTTTGCATATTAGAGAAATTACTAATTCTTTTTATAGAATTGATTTATTTGATAATGATAATTATATTAGAAAATCATTTTATTTTTATTTATATAAATTTTTTACTAATAAAAGTTTAGGAGGACCTATACCATTCCTTTCTTCTCCAAATGAAATTCATAATTCTGTTACAGTATATAGTATTGATCCTTCTAAGATTTCTCTTTTTACACAACCTGAAAGAATGACTTCAGAGATTGTTGGTATAAATGTTAATGAATTTAATAATCAAAATGATCTTGAAATAAATCTCACTGATCCATCTAATCAAGACCCTATAAATGATTATTTCAAATCATCTCATATTAATATTGCATGGATTCCTAATCCTGATGCACCTGGTTTTTATATGTTAAGTTGTATAGGTGGTCAATTTAATTTTGGAGATAATAATATTTCAAAATCTTCTTCACTTGTATTTAATTTTGGTAATTATAATAATTTTACAAATATGATTATTCCACAAGAACAAAGAACTTTTGATCTTAAAGTAATTGGTATGGCTCTTTTTTCTTTTTTTACAGATGTTCTTAGTTTAGTTCCATTTGTTATAAATCCTGCTTCTGGAACTGCTTTACGTTTTGCTATTGATAAAGCTAAATCATTCGTAATTGCTGCTGCTGCAACTGAAATTTTACAAGATATTACTAATTTTGTTCCTAAACCTTCTATACCATTTTTCACTCCTATAAAAAATCTTGTTAATGAATTCAATAGAGTTTTACAGGGTCCTCCGTGGGCTCCTAATATATTTGAAATAAATTTACCGAATAATGGTATTATAAAAAATTATATTATTATATTAGATCCTGATATTGAAATAAATACTGTTACTATTAATATAAATAGTAATACTCCTAATTCTACTATTTTTATTGAATATCTTTTTATTCAAGGTAGTAAAGGAAATCAAAATTCAAATAGAGCAAATATTACATTTAATTCTTTAAATGGAACTATTCTAATAATTAAAAATCTAATATCAAATGCTAATAATATTGGTCTTAATTTTTTAAATGGTAATATAAATATTGGTTGCACAAAAGGATCTTCTTTTAATTATATTGCCAATAATGTTGTTCTTAATTATCTTAGAGAAGTTTCAAATAAATATTCTATATTTATTTTTGAAAATGTTCAATTCAATACTTTTAATAATTGGGTTAATAATCAGATTGCTAATTGGACTCTTAATTATTTAAGAATTAATAACCCTAATTATGCACAATATGGTGATAACAGATCTTTAGATATTCCTTTGCCTTCTTCATCTAATATATATTATTTTGGTAATATTACATCTGAATATATACATATTATAAGAACTTCTCTTTCTGCAAAAAATTTATCTGATAGAATTAATTTAGAGTTTAATTGTAATTATATTTTCACAAATAGTATAATTTTAATAGGTGCTTTTCTTAAATCTAATTATAATATAAATATTGGTAATCTTAATAATAATAATTTAGGATATGAACCTATTATAAATCAATTTAATACACCATTTATTAATAGTAATGTTCCTATTAATTCTTTTTATGGTATATATAAAAAACTTATTTTATTTGGATATTATTCAACACCTTCTTCTTATAATAGTTTTAATTCATGTAAATATCCTTCTGATTTAAATTGTAATGATTTAATTGTTGATTATATTTTATGTATTAATTCTTCATTAAATTGTTTTACAATTAAAACATTTAAATGTTTTCTTTATACTGAATTTAAAAACCGTTATAAATGTCTTTCTAGAATTCAAAATGGAATCTATTATTATAATTTTGTATCTGATATACAAATTTGGGAAAATAGTGATTCTATTATTAATTGTGTTGATTTTAATCTTTTACCTTCTATTGATTCTACTATAAATATTTATAGAAGTCCAATATTAGGTCAAAATAATCCATCATTTATTTTTAGTTATATTTATAACATTACAACAAATATTAATATTTTTGGTATTTTAAGAATTTTATCTCAATTGATTGGAATCAATCAATCTAAAATTAATTTACAAAATAATAATTATAGTCCTAATGATAATAATTATCCTACATTAAATGTAGATAGATTTCAAAATTTAAATAATAATAATATTTCTAGATTTAATAATCAATTTGGTAATAATCATTTAATACAAATGTTTAATGATCAACCAATATTTAATGGTGCTATTTCTGCTAATAGTATTAACCATTTTAATTTAGGTTTTATAATTTTTAATATTGAAATGAATAATTCTATTATTCTATCTAAACGTATTGATATTATATCAAATATTAATATAACTTCTGACACTAAAGATTGTTTTGTTGAAACAGATTCTATTCAATTTATTGGAAATGCTAGAATTCTAAAAAATAGTCAATTTAATAATCCTAAATGTGAATTTTTAATAAAAAATAGTAGTGTAGATCAAATAAATAGTTTAACTTTATTAAATGCTGGTTTTTATGTTCCTAATGGAATTATATCAAAAATTACAAATAATTTTAGATTTTTTAGTAACGATAATTCTAGACTTTTTACTGCAAATGGTATTCCTGATATTAGTCTAATTTTAATAGCTACTAATGAACCTGGTTTCTCTGGTAATAATAGAGGATGGATTCAAATATGGAGAGGATCTTTAGGGAATCAAAATAAAGCATTTGCAACAAATCAAAATACATTAAATTTTATTGATTTGAAAGAAGGTTCTCAAGCTTGGTATTATTTTATATAATTTTATTTATTTATAAAAAAAGATAATTATATAATTATTTTTTATTCTTTATAAATATTTACCAAAATTGCCACCATGATTTATTTTCTTCTTTAATATTTAATACTTTTATATCTTCCTTTTGTTTAATACCTTCATCTTTTATATTTAATTCTTTAATATTTTTTGTTATTTCTATACATAATTCATCTGGTAATTGCTTAAATTTGAATGAAATATCAGATTCTATAGTTGAATTTAATTCAAAATTTGAATTATATCTAATATTATTTTCTATATCATTATATTTTTTATCAATATCTCTATCTAAATTATTATTTTCATAATCACAAAATCTAAAATCTACTCTAAATAATTCTATTGGATTCCCAAAATATGACATTATATAATTATCTTTATATTATTATTTATATATATATTATTTTAACTTTTTTTGCACCTTTGGACATTTATAAAAATAATATTATTATTTTTATATTTTTATTTTTTATTTATTTATTTATTTATTTATTTATTTATTTATAGAATTTTTTCAACTGTTCCATCTAAATTCATTATATAACCAGTATAATTCATATTCTTATATTTATCCATATTTCTTAAATCATTTATAGCTTTCATAATATTCTCTTTATGTAATTCTCTTTCTTTTTTATTTTGTAATTCTTTAGTAGGTTCTTTATTTATTTTAGGGAATGTATGTCTATAGGCTCCACAATCCATATGATCCATAATCATTATTGTATCAACTTTATGTAACATTATAGCTAAATCTAAATTATCTAAAAATGTTTGTTTCCATTTCTCATTCTTTTGAGATATTGGTAAGCTCGCTCCTGCTAATATAAATTGATCAAAATTATCTATTTCACCTATAGATTTCATATATAATATTATATCAGCTAATAATCTATAATCCATACATGTTAATAAGAAAAATTTAGCTTGTTGTCCTTGTTTATTTTCTAATCCTTCTGTATATATATTTCTCGAAACATATATATGATATACTATAATAATTACTAAAACTAATATTACTAGATATATATAATTCATTTTCATATTTTTTATATTATTTACTATTTTTTTCATCATTTCTATATAATATATTATATAGAAATTATTTATATTTTTTTTTATTTAGAATCTTAATGTATTATCAATATTAAATTATTTTTACTTCAACTTTATTCATCTTCTTTTTAATAGGTTTTATATTTACTGTATGAATACCTGCATCTAATATAAATGAATTATCATTAACTTTTTCTAATTTTCCTGTCTTATTTTTAAAATCTTCTTCTAATTGTTTATCTATTTGATTAAGATCTATTTCTTCATCACCTATATAATCTATATCATCTTCTTCATCTATTTCCTGATTATTTATAATCATATTATCATCAATTAATATATCAAACGCATTTGTTCCTGCTCTAGGATATTGTCCAAACATTACATTCGCTGATACACCTTTCATTTTATCTACTTCTGCAAATATTGCTGAATTGACTAAAACATCACCTGTTTCTTCAAATGTTGCCTTCTTTATAGGTCCATTATCTGCTGACTTATTTATTCCATGTCTATCAATTTGCATAACTGTTCCTTTATATGTCATGATATCTGCTAATAACTCTATATGTCTATAATTTACTCCTGATTCTTGCATAATATATTGAAACTCTTCTATATATTTTGATCTTGCTCCTTCTATTCCAAATATTTCTAATATTTCATTTATATCATTACTTGTGGTTCTTTCTGAATCTATATCATCATAAGTCATTAATTCTAATAGATTTGAACCATCAGTATTAAGTGTCCATTCTTTCGCATTCTCACATGAACCATCTTCATAATATCTTACTATATTCATTTCCTCCATTCCTACTTTTCTTATACCAGTTATTCCTCTTAATTTTATACACAATATATGCTTCTCTATCTCTTTCAAAAACTGAATACTATCTTCGTCATCTTTAAAATCACCTATTTTAATTTTTAATACTAAATTTGAACTGTTATCATCTGTAAAAAATGGTTTTATATGGTCTTCAAATGCATCATTTGATATAATAGCTTCTTGTAATTCACTCATTAAAATATTACTATTTAATAATGAATCTGGGTCAAATGTTAATTTTAATGTCCAAGGAGATATCATATTGATATTATCTAAACCTATTATTTCATTAAACATTTCATATGATTTCATATAAACATCTTCTTCATTCATATATTCTGGTTTATTCTTTTCATATATAATTTCTGATGTGTTTATTATATCTGCTATTGTCGTAAATTGTAACTGATATTTCATTAAATCCGCTTTATTCTTATCAAACTGTAACTCATTCTTTAAATATATTGTCATAGATTTAGTTCGTATATTTTTACTATGATTTAATAATTCTCTCATACGAGGAACTCCTGTTGATGTTACAACTGATTTACTTGATACTCCTGTTGAATGAAATGTATTTAAAGTCATTTGAGTAGTAGGTTCTCCTAATGATTGAGCACTTACTACACCAACTAATTCACCTGGTTGAATAAATGATGATATTACTTTTAATTCTACTTGTTTAATGATATAATCAAATGTATCTTTATCTAATTTATATTTTACTACTACATTCTTTATACTTAACTGACTTTCTATTATCATTCTTACCAATATTAAATTACCGTTATTATGTTTCTTAAAATATTTTGTAATGTTTTCATATAATTTATCTAATTCATAATAAATATATTTAGGTGATATATTACATTTATAACCTGAATTAAATTTCTTTATTGCTTGATGTATGATTCTACTCAAATTAAACGGTGAATATACTTGAACTGCACCTATAACATCTAAATTTTTATATATATCTTTTCTTAATACTTCTCTATATTTCATTAATTTATCATATTCTATATCAAATATTTCTAACATTTCTTTATCATTTTTTATTTCTTTTACAATGTCATCTGTAAAATATAATGACCAATTAGTTTTATTATCATAAATAATATAAAATTCTTCTTTCATTTTATTATTATCATATTCAATTAATTTAAATGATTGTCTTTCTAATTTTGTTGGATCAAAATTATCATCACCATAAACAAACTGAACGATAACATTATTTGCATTTCGAATTGAATAATCATAATTTACTTTTAAATCTTCTAAAGCTTTAATTAATTTTCTACTGATATAACCTGACTCACTAGTTTTAATAGCTGTATCTATGCTAGTTGATCTTCCAGACATTGCTGTAAAAAATGATTCTGTTGGAGTTAAACCTTCGATAAATGAATTTTTACAAAATCCTTTACTCTGTGGAGATTCATCAAATTTTGGATAATGTGGTAATGTTCTATCTGTAAAATTTGTTGGAATTCTTGAACCCCAAATTGTATATTGTCCCAAATTTGACATAATCTTTCTTAAATTTGTATCATCACCCTTTGCTCCTGCTCCTAATGATGTCACTGCTACAAATGAATTCTTATAACTTAATTCCTTTAATTTTGCTTGTATTATTTTATAGGAACTCTCTGATGCTTCATTTAATTTTGCCTTCATTTCACTCTCAAATATATTTTGTCTTAATGTATTATTAACAATATTCTCATAGAAATCACCTTTATGAACTTTTCTTAAAACATCATTTGCAACTTCTAATTTCTCATCTAATTTCTTTTTTGATTCTTCTCTTATTGATTTATCTATTAAACAATCTCCATAACCTATACTAAAACTATGAGTTATTAACCATCTTGTAATCAATGATTGTGTAGAATCCAAAAAATCTTTACATACATTTGGTCCATATACACTATATATTAACTTTACTAATGAATTATTTATAGTCCCTTTCTTTAATATTCCATTAGTCATCACTCCTTTATCTACAACTATATCTTTTTCATTTATACTTATATTAGGTAATATCATTGAATAAACTCTTCTTCCTGACCATTTTCCATTATCATCAGCTTCTAATAAATTTCCATCAAAATTTTGATTAAACATCATTAAATTATTTAATTCATACTTCCCAATCTTTGCTCCTGTTGCTGTAAATAAATATGATCCTACTAATGTATCCTGAACAATACTAATAATTGGACCACAATTGGCTGGTGATATAATTTGAGTTGGAACTAAAGCTAAATTCTCTATTTCAACTCTAGTCTGCCAATTTGGTGGTTGATGCATATTCATTTCATCACCATCAAAATCTGCATTATAAGGTTTTGTTACTGTATTATTCAATCTAAATGTATTATGCTTTACTACCTTCACTCTATGTGCCATCATACTCATTCTATGTAATGATGGTTGTCTATTGAAAAGAACTATATCATCATCTAGTAAATGCCTATGAACCTCATCACCTTCTTGTAATACTATTTTATTTGGATCTACATATTTTAATGATATTTCACATGGTGCTGCTATACCATTACAATCTATTTCCATTCTATTTATAAATTTAGCTCCTGGATATTTATTTGGTCCATTCCTAACATATTTATATAACTGATCCTTATTCCATTTTGTAACTTTTTCTGGATATGTTATATTCATTGCTATCTTTATTGGAACTCCTAATTGATCAATCATTATATTCGGATCACATGATATAACTGAACGTGCTGATCTATCTACACGCTTACCCATTAAATTTCCTCTTATTCTTCCATCTTTTCCCTTTAATCTTTTCTTTAATGTTTTTAATGGTTTCCCTGACCTATGCATTAATGGTTTCACTCTTGGTAATTCATTATCAATATAAGTTGCTATACATAATTGAAGACAACCTTCATAAATATCAATTGTCTTTTTATCTGCATTAGCCTCTATTTTATTCCTTAATATATTATTATGTTTAACAATATTTATTAATGCATGTGTTAAATCATCTTCTGCTCTCTGATTATTATCTTGTCTTACTGATGGTCTAACATATGGTGGTGGCACTGGAAGAACTTTACATATCATCCACTCTGGACGTGAATATTTATTATTAAAACCTAATATCTCTACATCCTCCTCTGATATATTCTTAAATATATTATAACACATTTCTGGAGTAAATAATTGATTCTTATTTATTTTACTTTCACTGGATATTGCTGTTTCATTAAATTCACCAACAATTTTTACTATATTATCTCTATCTTTTATCTTATCTGATGTTAATTTTACATACTTACTAGGTTGAATTGCGTTACAACAATCATTAAATTCACATAGTTTTGTCTTTATACAATTCTGTAATACATATGCAAATCTACTCCTTCCTGTTCTCTTCTCTATCTCTCTCATCGTATATATATCACTTTTATCAATCAATATATTAGAACAACGATAACAAACACATCTTAATACTTTCAAAATAAAACTCATAAAATGTATATGAAATACAGGTCTTGCTAATTCTATATGTCCAAAATAACCCGGACATATTTCACTATCATGTTCATCTGTTGGACATTTCTTTCTTAATTCTAAAACTCCCATTCTAGGATCTAATAATCCATTTATTTTCGGTTCTGTTCCATCATATGTTTCTGGTATTGTTATCTCACATACTGATGCTTCTCTTATTTCATCTGGATTTAATAAACTAAATTGTATCTTCTTAATTGTCTCTAAATATTTAGTATCTTTTAATTCCTTTGATAATAATGACATTATATAATAATATATTATTTTTTTTATATACCTTTTTTTTTTCAATTTTTTTTATTATGTCATATCTTTTTTTTAAAGTATTATTCATTTTTTTATTTTACATTTTTTTATTACTACTTATTTTATAAATTTATATAAAAAATGAAATTTTTTTTTTAAATTATTATATTTTAATTTTATATTATCAAATTATGGTTTTACAAGATACTAACTCTGAAACTTTTTTTACACTTGATAAAATTATATGCAAAACAAATAATAAAAAAAATAAATTTTCAAAAATTAGATTTATTTGTGATTTTGATATAATTGTTGATTATTTTGATCCAATTACAACTATTACTAAAAATATAGTTATGAGATCGTTTATAAAAAAAAGAAGAATTTTAAAATTTTCTATTTCTTCAAATGATGGATATTCTTTTATTAGTAATAATAATTTAAGAGTTCCAAAACCTATTTGTAATAATATTCATTTAATGTTCAAAAAATATTCTTATTCTACCTCTGCGTCTATTATAAATATTTATTATATTACAAAATAATAAATAATATCATCCATTGATTGAATAAAATAATAAAAAAATAAAAAATATATTATTTCTTATTTTTAATAAAATATTTTAATTTAATATGAAAAGGTTTAAAATCCTTCATTTGGATAATTAACATTACCACCTCTACGTTGTCCAATAAAATCTCTCATCTTCTTATCTGTGCATACACATCCACGATCTGTGCTAAATGTTGCTGGACAACATTCTGGACTACTTATACTTTTATCAAATATAAACATACTATCTTCTGGTAATGGAACAAATTGCATTTCATGTTTTAATGGTAATGGTGTTCCTTGAGCTACAAAAAATCGTTTGCAATTCTTTTGAGGACCAATATTATTCGGAACTTTTCTCCATTCACTATCACCACCTGGTTGTAATTTTAAATTATCAAATGATCCCGGAACACCATTACCCATACTATATGATATTCCTGCTGGTTGATTAACACTTCCAAAAAATCTATAATTATTCATTATATTATCTAAATTATATTATTTTAATATATTTTTTTTTTATAATTTTTAATCTATTCTTTATTATTCATAATTATTTTTCTATTATTTATATTCTAATATATCATTTTTATCGAATTTTAATTCGATAAGATCACCATTTGATAAAGATATTAAACAATTTAATGAATGAATACCTAAATATTTTACTTTCATTTCTAATCCTATATCTCTATAAAAATTACCTTTAGGACCCATTAATTGATTTAATTCTTGACTTCTATCATTACCATTATCATCTAATGCTGTTAAAAAACTATTATTTTTTATTAATTTACTCCTTTTTTGAATTTTTATTTCTTTATCATCTTCTTTTTTTATATTTTCTTTATTTTCATTTTTTGTTTCTTTATACGGTGGAAATATAATTGAATTTAAATTAAAACCAATATTTGTATATATTATTTTATATTGTTTTCCTTTAAATGTATATATAACTTTTATATATGATATATCTTTTTTATCTTTGTAATACTTATCATTATATAATTTTGTGTCTAATAATATTTCTTTATTCAGATTATCATAACCTATAACTTTTACAATATTATAATCATCTATATATTTTATTTGTTTTCTTTTATGGTTATATAATAATATATCATCCATATATCTATATATCACATAACCTAATATACTTACAGATGATACTATACCTCCTAATAATATCATATTTGCATATTTTATATTTAAATTTATATTCATAAACATTTTATATCTTTTACTTTATTTATTAATTTTTATATACTTTTTATTTTTGATTCATACGTTTTTATTTTATTTTTTTATAATATTAAATAAAAAAAATTGATTTATATATAAAACTTTAATTATTTTATATAATTATTATAGGAATGAATTATTCTATTAAACATACTTTTGATCCTCTTTATAGATATGATAACAATAAAATATATATATGGATGACTCAAATTATTGAAAATAATAATAACCAGATTTTTATTTTAACTAAACATGGTATTGATGGAGGTAAATTAGTTGAACATATTAGAGAAGTAAAAATTTGTAAAAGTAAAGACAATTTAATAGAACAAGCTATTTTTAATGCTAATAAATCCTTTAAAGATAAAATTAATAAAGATGGATATTCAACTAATAAATATTCAAATACAAATCGTAATGATATTGATGATATAATATCAGATGATAATTTAATAAATAAATCTAATATTAATAAAGATAGTATAAGACCAATGTTAGCAACTAAATTTAAATTTGAACAATTATCTAAAATTAAGAATAAATGTGTATCTTTACCATGTTTCATTCAAAGAAAATATGATGGACTTAGATGTATAATTTATAAAGATTTTGATCTTAATAAAATTATTCTTATGAGTAGAACTGGTATTAAATTTAATAATAATTTTCCAAATATTGAATCTGAATGTAATCATATATTTAATAAACTGAATGATGGACAATTCTTATTTTTAGATGGTGAATTATATAGTCATGAATTACATTTTCAAAATATTTCTGGATTATGTAGATTAAAATATGTTTCACCTACTCAACAAAGTGAATTAAATAAAATTAAATTTAAAATTTATGATTGTTTTTTTATTAATAATTTAAATATTCCTTTTCATGAAAGATTAAAATTTATTAATAAGCTTTCTTCATTTAAACTTAATTATATTATACCAGTAGATACATATTTAATTGATTCTGAAAATCTTATTCGTAAATATCATAAACAATTTTGTGAAGAAGGTTATGAGGGTTCTATTTTAAGAAATACGAATGCACCATATACGATTCGTAAAAGAAGTAATGATTTACAAAAACTTAAAGATTTTGATGATGATGAATTTGAAATTGTTGGTTTTACACAAGGTCAAGGAGATCTTGAAGGATCTATTATATGGATATGTAAGACTAAAGAAGGAAAACAATTTAATGTAACACCAATAGGAACTAGAGAATATACTAGAGATTTATTTAAAAATGGTCATAAATATATTGGTAAAATGCTTACTGTTATTTTTCAAGGTTATACAGAAGATGGAATTCCTAGAATAGCTAAAGCTAAAGATATAAGAGAAGATTATTAAAATTTTTATTTTATTTTATTTTTATTATTTTATTTTTAGTGAAAAGGTGTAAATAATAGTATTACTTGATTTATAAAATTTATTATATAAATACAATTTTATATAATATTATAACTAATTTAATCAATATATTAAATGAGGTGTCAAAAAAAATTAACGAATGGTAAAATTTGTAGAAATAAACTAAATCATGATGATAATATATCATCAATTAATGTAGATAAATCTAATAATGATTTAAATAATAATATAAATAAATATTTTTGTAATAAACATTATATATCCCCTTTAAATATTGAAGAATTAAAATGTTGTTGTATATGTATGAAAGAAAATTTAGAATTTAAAGAAATTATATTTTTGGAATGTAATCATATTTTTCATAAACCTTGTTTAATAAATTGGTTTAAGAAAGCAAATAATTTTAATAATTGTGATTCGAATCATTACGATTTTATAAATAATTGTATTTTATGTAGAAATAAAATTAATAATAATAAATTTTTGGAAAATATAATATTAAAAAATAATAAAGATAATGATTATGAAAATAAAACATTATTATATAAAATATTTCCTGATTTATATAAAAATTATAAAATAAAAAATAAATCAGATAATTTTATTGAATATAATTTATTTTATGATATTCATGGTTAATTCTTTTTCATATTTATTTATAAAAGTATTTAAAAATATAATCATTTATATTATATATAATGAATAATTCATTAAATATTCAAGATATTATTTTTGATAATTTTTATACTTTTTATTTTCACAATGTTGATGAAAATGATTTTACAATTGAAAAATTTAAAAAAATTGGAACCATTAATAATATGGTAGATTTATCTAAAATCATTAATACTATACCTACTATTACGTCTGGTATGTTTTATTTAATGAAAAATGATGTAAAACCATTATGGGAAGAAAATATTAAAGGAGGATTTTGGACATTTAAATTAATGAAAAAAGATGCAGATAGAATATGGAGAATTCTTATTCTTAATTTTGTTAGTAATACTATAACAAAAAATAGTAATGAATCTGATTTAATTACAGGGATTTCTATTTCACCTAAAATTAATAATTGTATTATAAAAATATGGACTAAATTTAATCCTGATAATACGAATGCATCTAATATTCTTAATGATATTTTAGATCCTAATTCTAATTTATCTATTCTTGATAATTCTACTGCATTTTATAAAAAACATGATCAAAATTAAATATTATTTATACTTAAAGATATTTATATATATATTTTTATATAAATATAAATGAAAATTTTATTATATGGTTCAAATGGTTGGATTGGTTCCCTTTATTTACAATATATGAATACTAATCATCCTAATATTGAAATAATTATTGGTAATTCTCGTATTGATAATGATAAAGAGTTAGAAAAAGAAATTATTAATAATTTTCCTACTCATATTATTAGTTTTACTGGTAGAACTCATGGTGTTTATGATGGTGTTAAAATTAATACAATTGATTATCTTGAAAAACCAGGAAAATTATTTGATAATATTAGAGATAATTTATATGGTCCTATTAATATAGCAACAATATGTGATAAATATAATATTCATTTTACTTATATTGGAACAGGATGTATTTTTAATTTTGATGATGATCATCCTTATGAACAAGAAATTAATGGTTTTACTGAAAATGATTTACCTAATTATTTTGGTTCTTCTTATTCTATTGTTAAAGGATTTTCTGATAGAATAATGAAAAAATATAATAATGTTTTAAATCTTCGTATTCGTATGCCTATTACATCTGATATTAATAATCGTAATTTTATTTATAAAATTGTTAATTATCAAAAAATTTGTAGTATTAAAAATTCTATGACTGTTTTGCCTGAATTCTTTCCTATTATTTATAAAATGATGAATAATAAATTATCTACTACTGTTAATTTAGTTAATCCTGGTTTAATTTCACATAATGAAATTCTTGAAATATATAAAGAAATTGTTGATCCTGATTTTACTTGGAATAATTTCTCTATTGAAGAACAAGCTAAAATATTACTTAGTGCTAGATCAAACAATTATTTAGATACTACTTTTTTAGAAAATAATTATCCTGAAATTTTGAATATTAAAGATTCTGTTCGTAATATTCTCATTCAATATAAAAACAATGTAGATAAAATCAAAGATAATTTTTTATCTTAATTAATTTTTATTCTAAATAATAACATAAATAAATTTATTATTAATTAAATAAATTTATACATATATTTTATAATATAATTATAATTTTTAATTATATAATTATGAATAGTAATAATGATATAAAAAAAACTAATAAAACTGTTAAAAATAAAATTACAAAATCTGTAAAAAAAACTAAAACTGTTAAATCTAAAACTGTTAAATCTAAAAATATTAAAGAAGGTAAAAAAAAAGATAAAATTTTAAATAATAAAATAATAAATAAAAAGAATAATAATAAAAATATAAATAGTAATATTGATAAAAATAATAATAAATTATTTTTGTATGAATATTATTCTTGGATAGCTCCATATAAACAAATTCTTTTAAATATTTTTAATATTAAAGATTCTAATAAAAATAAATATAATTATGAAAAAAATTATTCAATTAAAGATTTTAATATTAATAAAGTATTTATAAAAATTTATAGTAAAATAATTGAATCAAAAGAATTAAGAATATCTTATATTGAAACTGATCCTATTAAATATGAAAATATAAAAAAAACGATTGCAGCGTTTCGTTCTGGTTTAACCTATTATGTAAAGAATACTACTAAAATTAATCATATTTCCAATGCATATATAAAGATATGGGAGATATTAAGAGTGTTTAATTTTAAATGGAAGAAGATGAATGAATTTAATGTATTTCATTTTACAGAATTACCAGGAGGTTTTATAAATTGTATGAATGATATGTCTAAAAAATTAAATAAGAAATATGATTGGAAAGCACAATCATTACATCCTAGTTTAGGAGGATTTGGTAATGATTATAATATTATGAAAAAACACCCTGGAAAACATGATTTTGGTCCTTTAAGCACGGGTGATATTATTGATCCAATTAATATACAATATTATTATGAAAAGAATTTAATTTATAAACCTATATTAGTTACATCAGACGCAGGAATAAGAGGAGAGAATATTGATTATTTTTTATTACAAAAATTAGAAATAGCACAAGCATTTAATGTAATAAGTAGTGTAATTATGGGTGGTGATGTTATAGTGAAACATTTTACTCCATTTTTATTGTCAGAGCCTAGTTCAAAAGATGGATTTTTAACCTTTATAGATATGATATATTATTATTATATGAATTTCAAGATTGTTTATTTTTATAAACCTATGGCTAGTAGTGAAGTTTCTGGTGAATTTTATATTATTGGTTTAAATAAAATAAATAATACTGATCAAAATGAATTAAATAAATTAAAAGATATTATTTCAAATCATAAAATTAATCAAAGGTTATTTGATTATAATATTTCTATTAATTTCATATTACAAATTTATAATTTTTTAGATAATCTTAATAAATTTAATGAAAATACAATAAGAACTATTAATATAGTTTTCAAAATGAATGACAAGGATATTGAATATATTAATAATAAATTTACAATATTTAATAAAATAAAATATAAAACTTGGATGAGTGAATTCTGGATTAATTAGATAAAATAAAATATTTTATAATACTATATATAATGTTTAGGGAAGGATTAGGAATAGGATTAATTATATTTTTTATAATTTGGATAATATCTTCAATTATAGCTTTCATATATTCATTAGTATGTTTTGGAAAATCTGGATCAGTATTAGATAAAATTATTGGACTTCTTTTAGCTATTTTCTTTGGACCCTTTTATTTTATTTATTTATATAATTATGGTGTCTATTGCAAATAAATTTCAATATATTATTTATTAAATAAAATATTTATATATTTTATTTATTTTATCACACTATTTTTATTACAGGTTCTATTTTTTTATCTTCATATTTATGATTTTTTATTATTTCTTTTTTATGATTTTTTATTATTTCTTTATTTATATTTCTATTTAATAAAATCATATTATAAAATCTTTTTATTTTCCAGCATAATGATGGTTTAATTTTTCTTAAATATAAATATCTTATTATATATAATTTCTCTATATCTTTTTTATTTATTGGATGAACTTTTGACATTTCTTTTTAATTTTCATATATATATCATTTTATAATATTATATCTTTTCATTATTACATATTATAAGTTGTCCCCTCATATCTCCTATTTTCTAACATTTTCACTATTATTAAATTATACCTTTTTCTTTTAGGACACTTCTTGTCCATTTGAAATGATTTTTTAAATCTTGGGGTAAAATTTGGTAAAATTCTTGTAAAATTTGTTTTCTTTCAGAAGAATCTTTAGGTAATTTTTTGTCTAATTCTGAGAATATAATAGAAATATGATATGATACTATATTTCTATTTTTTCTTGTTCCATCAGAATTATATTCTTGAACTTTTTGGAGTAAAAAGGATTTTATTCCTTCACGATTGATTTGAATTGACATATTTTCTTGTTATTTTTTATTTATTTATTATTGAGTATTTTTTGTATCATTTTTTTATTTTTATTATAATACGACCTAAGAACTGTTTCATCTCTCGGTCTTCACTATAGAAAGGCTTTAAGTCTTGATAAATTTCCTTACTTATCTTTATTCAGAATCAGAGTGGAGATTATCTTCATAGTCAATTCCATCTTCAAGATCATCAATCTCTTCATAGTCAATTCCATCTTCCAGATCATCAATCTCTTCATCAGGATCACGTTCAGAAGATAAATAATCTAGATAGCCAATTCCATCTTCCAAGGGTCCAAAAAAAATAGCTTCAGTAGTGTTCATTGTTTGGTTTGTTGTTTCTTTTTAGAATAATTAATAATATTATTATAGCATATTTCAGGTGTCAATTTTTTTTTTATTTTTATTAACGGTAAGTGTTATCTGTTTTTATTTTATAATTATTTAATAAATATAAAAAATTATAAGAAAATTTTTATTATATTATAATATGACCTAAGAACTGTTTCATCTCTCGGTCTTCACTATTAAAAGACTTTTTTTTTTAACAAATACAAATCAATCTTCAACTTCTTAATCAGAGTATAAATTATCTTTATTGTCAAAAATACGACTCTCAATCTTAACAAATCTATCAAAAATGAGAAAATCAGATCATAAATTATCTTCGTTTTCAATGATGACGAATCGTCATCAAATATTTCAATAGTGTTCATCAACAAATCCTTCAAAAATGATAAAATCAGAGTATAAATTATCTTCCTTATCAATAATAACAATTCGTATTCTGATTTTTCAAGAGTGTTCATCATTTGGTTTGTTGTTTCTTTCAATAATAATTAATAATAGCATATTTTAGGTATCATTTTTATTATAGGTAAGTGTTATCTAGAATTTAAGTAAATTTTATAATTATTTAATAAATATAAAATATTAATAGTTGATTTTTTATTATATTATAATATGACCTAAGAACTTTTGAGATTTCTCCCTCATCTCTCGGTCTTCACCATAGAAAGGCTTACTTGTTTAACAAATAAACCAGTTATTAACCACTTCATACTCTTGAAGAAGTTCCATGTTCAGAGTAGCAAGTTTTTTTGAAGCATCAGAAAATCCTTTGTCAGAAGCATAAGTTAGAAGAGCAACAGCTACTTCAAAGTCTTCAGGGACACCCTTTCCATTAAATTTCATGGTTGCTGCATAGTAAGCAGCTTCGGAACTTCCAAGAGAAACTGCATCCATGTAACTTTCATAAGCCTTTAAGTAATTTTTGGAGTTTTCATTTTTCAATCCATCAAGGAGTTTTTTCATCATAAGATTATATTCTATGAGTTGTTCAGTAGTGTTCATCGTTTGGTTTGTTGTTTCTTTTAAGATATTTGATATTATTATTATAGCATATTTTAGGTGTCAATTTTTTTTATTTTTATTATAGGGAAGTGTTATCTAGAATTTAAGTAAATTTTATAATTATTTAATAAAATTTACTTTATTTTATTATATAGTATTACTTCGTTAATAGTATTACTTCGTTAATATTTTTTTATATGAATTTATTAACTATCATCTTCATTTTTAGGTGAAATTGCAACTTTTAATTGACCTAAATTACCAACATCAAAACATAAAATAATAGGAAAATCATTTTTCATAAATAAACGAACAGTATGACTTAAATTTACGCATTTACTAAATCTAGATAGGTGAGCCATATTATAATATCCTTGTATTATGCCACCATTATTTTTTGATATTTCTAATCCTTGTGATTGTCCTCCAGCTTGTTCAGTGTCATCGTGTTTTTTTAATCTTATTTCTTGTTCAATAGGTTGTTGAATATCGTTATCGTATTTAGGAACTGTAGCAAATATGAGTGAATCATCAATACTTTTTATTTCAACTACTTTACATAATTGATTTAAATCTGATACAATTTTTCTATAATCTTCAGATGGTATTGTAATTATACTATCAAATTCCATTGCGGGAACATCATATGTATCACAATCTAGATCTAATAGAGGTATTTTAGTTCTAATTTCTTGACCTTTTTCTTTATTTTGAACAATCATATATAGACTATTTAAATCAGATTTTTCCATTTGCCAGACTAAAGTGTCATTATTTGTCATTTGTTTTAATAGTCTATTTAGAGTTAATACATTTAATCCGACTTCGATTGGTTTTTCACAATAAAATTTTTCAAAATTAGTTGCTTCTAATTTTAAATGAATTAGAACAGATTGAGATACATCTAAAGCTTGAATTTTCATTCCTTGTTCATTAAATTTAATATTAACATCTACTAAATTCTCTTTTAATGCTTCACCCAATGCTTTAAAAACACTAGCTTGAACTGTTTGAAAATATAAATGATATTTCCCAGACATTAAAATTATTATTATTTAGGATTTTAAATATATTTATATTATTTAAATTCCTTTATATAATTTTTTATATATTTTTATATATTTATTTATTTTCTAATTTATTTAATATTGTATGAAGATTATTATTTAAGTATTTTATTTAATTCTCATTAAAGATGCATTTACATATATTAAAATTGTTCCAGGTGGTATTGGAGAATAAACTTGTAATCCTATTGATGCTGTTGATGCTATAGTAACTAATCCTGATAAACTTATACTACATTTTGTTCCACTTGAATATAATGTATCTATCCATTCATATGTTAATAAATTTGTATTCGTTGAAATATTTGCTAGTCTTCCTTGTAATATTCCTGTTGATCCAACTGAATAATCACAATGTCCAAAATATGATAAAAAGTATGTTCCAGGTGGTTGGTTATTAAAAAATGCTACACTACTCCATGGAGCTGCACCAGAAATATTAACTCCACTTGCTGTTGTTGATAATAAAGATGATTCATAACTTATTTCACTTGTAGTAGGATTATAATATAATGAATAATTTGAGCTAATATTTCTTATTGGAGAAATATATGATGAATTTGATATTGCACCAGTTATTGATGAACCAGATGCATTTAAAACTATTGTATTTGCTGCTTGATTTGTTTGTCCTGCACTATTACCTATCGCTATGGAATTTGTTCCTTGATTGGTAAGTCCTGCATTATTGCCTATTGCTATTGCATTATTTCCTTGTCCTGTTAATCCTGCATTTGAACCTATTGCTATTGCATTTAGATTAGAACGGCTAGTAATATTTGTTGTTGAAGTATATCCACTAAATATTATATTTGAATATGTATTATTCCATGAATTTTGTAAAAATGTATTTCCATTAACTTGATTACCTTGAGAAACTGTAAATTGTGTTAAATAACCATATACATAATTTGAATTGATTTGATCCGTAGGATTAGATATTCTTACTGTTAGTAGAATATTAGGTGACATGATATTATTAACTAATGTAGATTGTATAGTTGAAACTGAATTACCAGAAAAAGATCCTTGATTATAAAAATTAGATCCTGGAGTATTTTGTGAAAAATATTGAACATTTAATCCACCGATTTGTGTAAATCTTCCACCAACAAATAGAGCATTGGTATTATTAAATAACATATTTAATATAGAATTATTAGCAGTAGAATAGGATGTCCATGAAGTTGATCCATCATTAGCATTAGTATAAATAGTATTAGTAAGTCCAATATTTCTAGTAGATGTAAAAATACGATTATCAGAAGGTCTAACTTTAATAAAAGGAACAGAATTAAAAGGAGAACCACCAGTAGGTGTTAAAGATACCCAAGTTTGAGAAGATCTGATCCATTTAGCAACATAACCTCCTGTAATAATGGGTCCAGAAGGTGGAGTAATTGAAGTAAAATTAGCAGAAAAGTATAAATTATTTGAACTATCAATATCTAAAAATGTTTGTCTATCAAAAATACTAGTGATAGTTCCAATAACAGACCAAGATGAACTATTAAAATAATTGATATAGATAGTATTGATAGATGAATTAAAAGAAATAGCACAAAATTCATTTCCAATATTTAAAGCTTTTACATTCACAACTTCATCATTAATACCACCTCCAAGTGCGTTCCATGTAATTCCTAATTGTGCAACATTTTTAATATTAGGATTAGAAGGATCAGTAAATTTACCTCCACAAATAATTTGCCCACCAGAATTACTATCAATACATATATTTTGATTAACAGTTCCACCGCTTAAATCAAATTGTAAATTATGATTAATATTAACCCATCCTGTTAATAATAAATTATATTGATAGAAACCAAATAAACTTGGATTAAAATTACTATTATAATTGGCTATGTATATCATATTACCACCAAAACCAGAGAGAGAATTAACAAAATTATTAGAACCAGAAGGGATTCCTATAGAGATCCAATTACCTCCAGAGAAATAACTAACATTTAAAGCTCCGAAAGTAGAAATATTATCAGCAATAAAAATTAAATTACTAGAAGGCATAAAAAAAGATAAAAGAACAGGATTAGAATTAGTTCCGTAACTAATCCATTCTTGAGAATTTTGATATAAAATATAATTACCGAGTGATGAAACAGTAAAGGTTTCAGTGGTAGTTTGATTAGAAACTTGAACAGTTTTACCAGTAAAAAAAGAATCAGAGAAATTAATTAATAAACCATTATTAGATTGAGAACTAGGATTTAAGATAATAAATTCAGGATTATTGACTAAATACATTTGTCTAGAATATAAATTATTTATATCAGCAGTATTAACTAATAAATTACCATTATAATATGCATTATTACCTGACACTGTAAATGGTGTGCTTGAACCAGTTGGTCCTGTAAAACCAGTAGGACCAGTAGAACCAGTTGCACCTTGAATACCAGTAGGTCCAGTTGAACCAGTAAAACCAGTGGGTCCAAAAGATGCTCCACCTGAAGTATATTTTATATAATAACGAATTACAATATAAGGTTGTAAATTACTAAAAGATGAATTTGTTGTAACATTATTATTTACAGTAGTTGTTGCAGTTGAAGATATAGATGTTGATGCAGTTATTCCTGTAGTATTATTCTGTGTATCAAAAAAACCTGTTCCTGTATTTGCTTGGGGTCTATATACAGTGCTTGTATCTGTTCCTTGTGCTGATGCAGCTACATTACTTCTTTGAACATTATGTCCATGACCTGGATCATTTATACTAACTGTTCCTGTTGATGATACAGATGTAGTTGCAGGATGAGTATGTAATGGTAAATTATTTGCTGTTAATATTGTTGATCCAGTTCCACCGGTTTCACCAATTATATCAAATTCTGTTTGTCCTGTATCTTGACCAACTAGAACTCTTCCTTTTATATTTGGAAGATTAAATGTATTTATTCCATCACCTATTCCATAAGTTGTTCCTATTGAACTAAATAATTCTGAATATATAGTTCTTGATACTGCAGATCCATCACATAATAAATATGGTCCAGTTGGTCCTGAACTACTTGAAGAACCTGACCAAGCTATAATAGTTCCAATTGGATTTCCATCTAATGCTGGTCCTGTTGCACCTTGAACTCCTGTAGGTCCTTGAATACCAGTTGGTCCTGTAAAACCAGTTGGACCAGTAGAACCAGTTGCACCTTGAATACCAGTAGGTCCCGTTTGTCCTTGAATACCAGTTGGTCCGGTTGCACCTTGAATACCAGTGGGTCCCGTAACACCTTGAATACCAGTTGGTCCCGTAGCACCTTGAATACCAGTTGGTCCTGTTCTACCAGTTGGTCCAGTTGATCCAGATCCACCTCCTCCACCACTACCAGTTGGTCCAGTAGGACCAGTTGAACCACTAGAACCAGTAGGTCCAGTTCCACCACCACTTGTTTGCTGACTATTTAATCTAATTAAAAAAGCAGTTATATCTCTAGGGGTTAATGACATATCTACTATTAAATATATATATTTTATATATTTAATATATTTTCTTTTTACATATAAATAGAACTTAATATATAACTATTATAAATAGAGTTTTTAGTTCTATCTATAACATTATCATTAAGTTTATATATTTCTATTGCTTTCTCTATATCTTTCATTATTATTTTCTTTTTATTATTTTTTGATAATAACAATACTCTTTTAGCATGAACTAATTTTGTTATTTCAAATAATGTTTCTATATCTCTACCATTATATTTAAAGATTTCTTTATTTTTTTTAAATATTTCAACATTTATATCTTCACCAATAAACCAATTTTCTTTTTTTATTTTTAATATAAATATTTTCATTAATTCGTCTCCATCATATTCTTTAAAATCTATATATATTCCAAATCTACTTTCTAATCCAATATTATATTTAAAAAAGCAATTTTTTACATCATCTTTATATCCAGCTATAATACAAATAAATCTTCCTTGATATAAAGTTAAATGTTCATTTATACAATCTATACATTCTTTTGAAAAACTGTCTTTTCCTTCACTATTACCTAAAGAATATACTTCATCAATAAATAATATTCCTCCGATTGCTTCCATTATTTTTTTCTTAGTTTTTGTGTAAGTTTGTCCTAAATATCCAGCAATTAGATCTGCACGAGTTGCTTTTATTATTTTTTCTGATTCTAATATTCCTAATTGAACTAAAAATCTTGAATATATATTTGCAATCATTGTTTTACCTACTCCTGGAGGACCAGTAAATACAGTATGTAATTTATTTTTATAACATAATTCTAAATCATCTTGTAAATAGTATATTGATAGTTCAAATATTTTTTTTTTCAAATCGTTCATACCGACTAAATTATTAATTTCTTCTAATATTGGTAATAATCTTTTTAATTTATAAACATCAAAATTATATCTTTTGCCTAATTTTATTTTTAAATTATTACCAATATTTATTAAATCAATAATATCTTCTATTTCTTTATTATAATTTATATCTTCATATTCATAATCAAAATTATCAATTATATTAAATTCATCATTATCTATATCAGTATTATTATTATTTATAGAACTTTCATCTTTTATAAAAAATTTTTTAGGAAAAGGGGGATTAATATTCATATAAATTCCTTTTTCTATTTTTAATCTTTTATTTGACATTTATTATAATATACATATTATAACGTTTTTTTTAATTTTTATACATATTATAAAAAAAAAGTAAATAAAAAATAAAAAAATTGAAATTAATTAATAAAGTATTTAAAAATTATTATCGTATTATTATATAATGACTACTTTAAAGGATAAGAAAGTTATAAAAAAATTTACTAAAGTTGTTACTGATAATATAACTGATAATAATACAGATTTTAATTGGAAAGATCTTACATGGAATGTAATAGATAATTATTTTAAAGATAGAAAAAATTTAGTAAGACATCATATTGATTCTTTTAATAATTTCATTAAAAATGACATTCCTAATATTATTGAAGAAATTAATCCGATTATTTCTGAATTTGATTATGATCCAGAAAGTGAAAAATTTTTATCTGAATATTATGTTAAATTTGGAAAAATTTATGTAAGTAAGCCAGTAATAAATGAAGGTGATGGAACGATAAAACAGATGTATCCGAATGATGCGAGATTAAGGAATTTAACATATGCATCAAATATTTATATAGATATTCATCATGGATTAAAAAAATACAATCCGAATGATGAGAATTATGAAGATATTGAATTTCCGATGATATCTAAAAAGAATTTTGGTAAAATTCCAATAATGCTTCAATCAGATTTTTGTGTTCTTAGTGATCAAACTTCAAAAACGAGGGCAGAGATGGGTGAATGTGAATTTGATGAAGGTGGTTATTTTATAGTGAATGGATCAGAGAAGGTAATTGTATGTCAAGAAAATATGTGTTATAATAAGGTTCTTATTTTTCCGAATGCTAAAGCATCACTTCAAAAATATTCACATGTTGCAGAAATTACTTCTGTTCCATATGGACAAAGGGATGTAATAAAAAAAAATAAAATAATGCTTACATCAAAAGATACAGGTTTTGGAAAAACATTAAAAATAAGTATAAATGGAATAAAAACGGATATACCATTATTTGTAATATTTAGGGCTTTAGGAGTTATATCAGATAAACTTATATGTGAATTTATTTGTTATAATACAGATTCGAATGATGAAACCAATAATGAATTATTAGAGCTTCTTGAACCTTCGATAGAGGAGGCAGCACCAATAGAGAGTCAGAAAATAGCACTTGAGTATATATCAAATTTTGTTAATTATTATGGTAAAGGTCGTATTCCAGGAACATTAACGTCAATAACAGGGACAAATAAATATAAAATAAAATTTACAGAAAAGTTAATTAAGGATGCTTTATTGCCTCATGTAGGTGATGATTATACAACGAAAGCATATTATTTAGGTTATATGGTTAATAAATTACTTTTAAATGTTTTAGGAAGGATTAAACCGGATGATCGAGATTCTCTTTTTAATAAAAGAATATTATCTACTGGAGAGCTTTTAGCTATTTTATTTAGAGAAAATATTATGAGAATAAGAAGAGAAGTAGAAACTCAAATTAAAACAGAAACGAAGGCTGGTCGTTTAGAAGAGTTGAGAGATAATTTATCAAAAAAAATTAAAACGAATACATTAGAAACATATATTAAACGAGCATTTAGCACAGGTGATTGGGGTATAACAACAATGCCTAGTATGAAGGGTGTAGCACAATTACTTCAGAGATTAGCATATTTATCAACAATATCTAATTTAAGGCGTATTATTTCCCCGATGAAAGCGGATGGTAAGCATGTAGCACCTAGAACTTTACATAATACGCAATTTGGATATATATGTCCATTTGAAACACCAGAAGGAGCGAGTATAGGATTGGTAAAAAATATGGCTATGACATGTTATATTACGAATAATATGAATCCTGAACCTATTTTTCAGGTTCTTAAAGATAATAATATTAAATATTTAAATACAGTTATACCGAATGAGATAGAAAATAGTATAAAAATATTTGTGAATGGTGTATGGATAGGTATTCATAATGAACCTAAAGTATTATATGATAATTTAATAATGGCTAGAAGAGATGGTATAATTAATCCGTTAATAAGTATTTGTTGGTATTATAAATTTTCAGAATTGCATATATTTTCAGATGGTGGTAGATTAACTAGACCATTATATAGAATTGAAAATAATAAATATATAATATCTAATGATTTGGCACAAAAAGTTAAAATTGGAGAAATTTCTTTTGATGATCTAATTTATAAATATAAATGTATAGAATTTGTTGATGCAGAGGAAGTTGATGGTTTAATGTTAGCGATGACATATGAGGATCTAGATAAAAATAAAGAGAGGGAGTATTATATGAATTATACACATGGAGAGTTGCATCCTTCATTAATGTATGGAGTATTGACAGCGAATGTTCCGTTTGCGGATCATAATGAGGCTCCTAGAAATCTTTTCCATGGTGCGATGGGTAAGCAAGCTTTAGGTATATTTGCGACTAATTTTAAGAAGAGAATGGATACTAGTTCTCATATTCTTCATTATCCACAGAGGGCGTTATGTAATACGAAACCAGCATTATATACGAATAGTGGAGAGGTTCCTTCAGGTATTAATGCGATTGTTGCTATAGCTATGTATACAGGTTATAATCAGGATGATAGTTTAATTTTTAATCAATCATCTATTGATAGGGGTATTTTTCAATCAACTAATTATAAGACCTATAAGGATGAGGAGAAGAGAAATAGTTCAACATTAGAGGATGAAAAATTTTGTAAGCCAGAAAAATTTTATGCAAATAAAACTCTTAAGACTACGGGTATGAAGGGAGGTTCATATGATAAATTAGATGAAGATGGTTTTGTAAAGGAGGGAGTTTATGTAACAGATGGAGATGTTATCATAGGAAAGGTTATGCCAATTAAGGGTGCGGGTGATAATGAACCTAAGTATAAGGATGCAAGTAAAGAGATAAAGAAACATGAGAGTGGAATTGTTGATTGGGTATATACGAATAAGAATGATGGGAGTTATAAGATATGTAAGGTTCGAATAAGAAATGTTAGAAAACCTACAGTTGGTGATAAGTTTTGTGTAACAGGGGATCATGAAGTATTAACATCAAAGGGATGGTTAAGATTTGATGAATTACATAAAAAGTATAATGAAGATGAATTCAAAAAGGATCTAAAAGTTGCACAATTAAATAATAATATTATAGAATATGTAAATCCGATTGATGTTTTTAAATTTGATTATGAAGGTAAAATGTATAAATTAGAATCTCAACAAGTTGATTTTCAAGTTACACAAGATCATGAATTATATGTAAAACGTAGAGATAAAGAAATTTTTGAAAAAATAAGTGCAAAAGATGTATATGGAAAACGTGTAAATTTTAAAAAAAATGGACAATTTAATGGATTTAAACAAGAAGACATTATAATTAATGATGATAATAAAGAATATAAATATGATATGAAATCATTTTTAAAACTACTTGGAATGTTTATATCAGATGGTTTTATTGATGGAAGTCAAATTGTAATTAAAGTAAATAAAGAACGTAAAGTAAAATATATACAAGAATCACTAAATAACCATATAGATTATAAATTGTATGTGTCAGATAATCCTAAAAAAATAATTGGATCTAAATATGATAATTTATATACTTTTAAAATTAAAGATAAAATAATAAATCAATATTTTAAACAATTCAATGTAGGAGCTATAAATAAATTTTTACCTGATTTTGTATTTACTTTGGATCAATCGTATGCAAATATATTATTAGAAGCATTATTAAATGGTGATGGTAGTATTAATAATAATGGTTCTGAATGTTATTATACATCATCAATACAATTAGCAAATGATGTTCAAAGATTAACAATTCATGCTGGTAAAAGTAGTATTATTAAAACAGTTCGATCAAAAAATACACCAAATTCAAATTATAAATTAAATGCAGATTGTTTATCAGTTCGAATAAATAGTAATAAAAATGAGCCACAAATTAATGATGGTCATATTAAAGAACAAAATGGACAAAAAGAAGAATGGGTTGATTATTGTGGTAATGTATATTGTTTAGAGGTTCCGAGTGGAGTTTTTATGATTAGATATAACAATAAAAATCATTGGACAGGTAATTGTTCAAGACATGGACAGAAGGGAACAGTAGGTATTACATATAGAGAGGAGGATATGCCATATACTAAGGATGGTATTAAACCAGATATTATTATGAATCCATTAGCTATACCTAGTAGAATGACTATTGCACATTTAATTGAATGTGTAGCATCTAAAATTGGTGCAGTTAAAGGGGCTGAAATTGATTCAACACCTTTCACTGATTTTTCACCTGATCTTATAGGAGAATATTTACAGAAATGTGGATTTTCAAAGACAGGTAAAGAAGTTTTATATAGTGGAAAGACAGGAGATATAATGTTAGCAGATATTTTCATAGGACCAACATTTTATTATAGATTAAAACATATGGTAGCAGATAAGATGCATGTTAGACAGTCAGGTCCATATCAATTATTAACGAGACAACCTGCTGAAGGTAGGAGTAGAGAAGGAGGTTTAAGAGCAGGTGAGATGGAAAGAGATGCTTTATTAGGTCATGGAGCTATACAATTTTTGAAGGAAAGGATGTTTGATAGTTCAGATAAATATCAGGTATATTTGTGTAAAAATTCTGGTATGATTGCTATTGTTAATAAAAGAAAAAATATTTATAAGAGTTTATATGATAAGTCAAATACAACAGAATTTATTAAAGTTCAAATTCCTTATGCTTCTAAACTTTTAATTCAAGAATTATTGTCTATGAATATAGCACCTAGAATTTTCTGTTAGTTTTTTATATTAGATTCATTTACATAATAAATATATTTTTTTGTATATAAAAATATATTAATAAATTAATTTATAAAAATATATATGACTAATAATAGAGATGAATGTAGTAAAATAGATTGTAAAAATATACCAGAATATAATTTTGATAATTCTAAAATTCCAATATTTTGTTATAATCATAAATTACAAACGATGGTTAAGATTAAAAATGTAAAAAAAAAATTAAAAAATAATTCAAATATTATTTTAGATAATAATAATAGTATAATGAAGAAAGATAATATAATAAAAAAAGATAATAGAAATAATATACTAAAGATTGATGATAGAAATAAGTTAATAAAAAAAGATAATAAAAATAAAATACAAATATAATAATACACCTTTTCTATTATGAATGATTATAAAAATAAATTTACACAGTTGAAGATTTAATTTTTACAAGATGTATGAATAATATTGAAGATATTGATAAAAATATATATAATTAAAATTATAATATATTTAATATAGTTTATGACTAAATTAGATAATAGAAATAGTAAATTAATTACAAAGAAAAATAAGAAATATTGTAGATTTGATGAATGTTATAAACAAGCATCATATAATTTTAGAACAGAAGATAGAGTTATATATTGTAATCAACATAAATTAGAGGGTATGATAAATATAAAAGTAAAGAGATGTGTATATAAAGATTGTTTTAATCAGGCATATTTTAATTATGAGAATGAGAAAAAACCAATATATTGTAGTTTTCATAAAATAGATAAAATGATTAATATATTGAATAAAAGATGTATAGAACCGAATTGTAATGTTAGTGCATTATTTAATTTTGAGAGTGAGAAAAAACCTATTTATTGTAAGAAACATAAGTTAGATTATATGGTAAATCTAAGATATAAATATATTAAATGTTTAAATGATAATTGTTCTATTCATCCATGTTATAATTATAAGGGGACAAATAAACCAATTTATTGTTTTATGCATAAATTAGAAAATATGATAAATATAAGAGAAAATAGATTATGTAAGTGTGAGGGATGTTATATAAAGTCATCATTTAATTATGAATATGAGTATAAACCTTTATATTGTTCGTTACATAAAAAGGATAGAATGGTTGATGTTATTAATATAAAGTGTCATCATTATGAGTGTAAAAAACAGCCTAATTTTAATTTTATGTTTGAAAAAAAACCATTATATTGTTATACTCATAAATTAGAAGGAATGGTTAATATATATAAAAAAACTAAGAATAAATTATATGAAATATTAGAAAAAAATGTAATAGTAGAAGATGAAGATAATAATTTATTTGATTATATAAATTAGATTTTTCAAATGATATTTGTAGTTAATTCTGAAGTATTTATAATAGAAAAGTCATTTTGTATATCTGTAATATAATTTATTGGACTATAAAATATATGAGGAAAATGATCAAACATTTTTAGATTATCTTCTTTATTTAAATTATTTAATAAATTATCTATAACATAAATATTTTTATTAGTAAATGAATTTTTACATAATTCTTTTAATTTTATAGCTGTTTTTTTTTGAATTATATAATTATGAGTTGTTCTATCAGTATGTAAAAATCCATTTATACGATTAGTATTTAATTCAAATAATCTTTTATAAAAATTTTTATATGTTTGTTTATAAAATTTACTATCATAGTTTTCACCTTTAGAGAAACCGATTTCAAATTTACCTCCCATATATATTAAGTCCCATTCATTTTTATTAAAATCAATTAAATCGTTTATTATAGATGTAAATGAAATTTCATTTAAATATTTTTCATTTATAAAAAAATCATCTTCAAATATAAATATTATAGTATCATCAGATATTGTTTCATCATTTATAATATTTTCATAAATAAAATAATGAGATAAAAGGCATCCAAATTCTCCTAATCTAACATTTATGTTTTTATTTTTAAAGAAATTAATTATTTCATTATTAAAATAATTTTTATTTATTAAATCGTTTTTTAAATTTTTACCGTTAATAGCACTAAATCTTTTAATATTTTCATTTTTAAATCCTAAAGTATTTAAATTATTTAATGTATTAATATTTCTATTTTCTCTTTTGTCTAGATTTATATATATTACTTTGATATTATCCATTTTTATATTTTAAAATAATATAATTTTTATAATTATATAAACTTATTTTTTAATAAAAAAACCAACCAGATTTTTTATATTTAATATTGGTGAGTTCTTTCATAATACCTATATCATAATCAGTAACTTTTTTTCTATATTCTAATATTTCATCAATTTTTTTATTTTTTAGAATATAATAATACTTTCTTTTATTATATATTTCAGGAGTTCTTTCTCCTCTTATAATTTTATTTTCATAGTCAATTTCTTCATTACATATAACTTTTAATTGATTACAGAATTTCATTTCATCAATATTCATTTTTTTTACTTCCATAAATATATTTTTATTATAGATTGTAGGATATCTATATCTTATTTTTTCTGGTATTATGAATTGATTTTTTTCTTTTATTTCTTTTACTTTTTTTTCAATATCAGTAATAAAATTTTGTATATAAACTATATCATATTTTATACCTTTATAAGGTGTATTATTATTTTCATTTTCTTTAGAAGTTTCTTTTTCATTAGGATTTTTACTTTTTATATTACTAAGTAATATTTTACCGGATGTAAATTCACATTCAGAAATGAGTTGATCAAAAGAATAAGCGGTCATTTTATGTGCTTCAGCTTTAGCATCTAATTTGAAATAATTTATTAAGGATAGAATTAAAGCATTAATAGCAGTTGCTCCAGCTACTATTTTAGAAGCAGTGCTATTATCATTAAATACACCGCTTATAACAGATGATAGAGAGGATATGATGATAGCAGGCATAATTAAACGATATAAATAGAATTCACAATAAGCTTTAGATTCTAAATATAATATTTTTTGACCTTTTAAATATATTGATATGGTATCTAAAGCAGTAGATAATTTTCCATCATGGTATCCAAATTTAGTGCTCATTACTTCCATAACTTTTAGAAAGGTTCTATGTTCTCTTAAAGTTTTTCTATTTTCTAGAGGAGTTCCTCGTTCATCAATATTATTTTCATCCGATTGATATTCAATATTATTATCAAAAGTTTGAGATAATTTAGTTATATTATGATTTATATTAATTATTTCATGATCACTTGATTCAAAATTATTATCAGATTGGATTGAATCTAAAGGATCAATGTAAATATTGGATTTGGATTCAATATTATCGTTATTTAATTCTACATTTATAATATAATTTTCTTCGTTATTAGTATCCATTTTTATATTATAATTGAAATATTTTTAATAATTATTAACGAATTTTATAGTAAATTTATTTATATATTAAGAAAAAAGTATTTACACCCTTGAAGATTTTGTTAAAACTTTTATTAAAAGTTTGCATTACCCAAAAAATTATTTATTAAATACAATATGATAGATAAATTTTTTTAGATTTCTATTAAATTTTTTGATTTTATATAAAAAAGTATTTAAAGAGGCTTTTATTTTGTTAAAACTTTTATTAAAAGTTTGCATTACCCAAAAATTTATTTATTAAATACTATATGATTGATAAATTTTTTGTTTATTTTTATAAAAAAAGTATTTAAAGACTATTTACGAATACTATGTGA
>Ga0194123_10000790_pt1 | contig 55053 bp, 51 predicted proteins | sample TA2MahsurfametaG_5_FD_155479 | JGI IMG/M metagenome (GOLD analysis project Ga0194123, IMG submission 155479) | Freshwater microbial communities from Lake Tanganyika, Tanzania - TA2015023 Mahale A surface | ecosystem: Environmental > Aquatic > Freshwater > Lake | place: Tanzania: Lake Tanganyika... | reverse complement strand
TAGGAACTGCGTACGGGTGTAGGCCCGCCCTAGTGGCCCGCGTACCACGTGCGTTAGTTGGTGTTCGATAAGGTCGGGGCGCAGGCCCAAGACCTCGTCCATGATGGTTCTCGCAGACGCACGAAACCCGTGGCCGCAGAGCTCGTCCTTACCGACCCCGAGGCGGCGCAACGCTGCCAAGACCGCCATGTTCGACATCGGACGCTGGTGGGAGCGAGCGCTGGGGAAGACGTACTCACTGTTGGCGGTTAGTGGCTGAAGCTCGCGAAAAATTGCGATGGCTTGCGTCGCCAGAGGGACGACGAGAGGGACACCCTTTTTCGGTGAGGTGAATGTCCATTCTGCGTTATCGAGGTTGATGTCCTGCCACCGGGCCTTACGCAACTCGCCTGGCCGAACGAAGACTAGCGGTGCGAGTCGGAGCGCACAGCGCACTGTAAGAGTCCCCCCGTAGCCGTCCATCATGGCCAGCAATTCCCCGAGGCGGCTTGGATCTGTGACCGTGGAGAAGTGGCGGACGGTAGGGGTGGCCAACGCACCACGTAGGCTCACGGTTGGGTCATGTGTGAGACGGGCGGTGGCGACGCCGTATCGCATCACCTGTGAACAGAGATTCAGAACCCTATGGGTCGTCTCCAGAGCGCCAGTCTGCTCTACACGCCGGAGGTGCGGCAGAAAGTCTGCTGCGGTCAGCTCGACGATCGGTCTTTTTCCAAGCCAAGGGAACACATGGCGCTCTAAACGCCGGAGCGTCCTGTTGGCATGGTCTGGCACCCACTTGGTGAGATTCGTTTGGAACCACTCTCGGGCAATGGCTTCGAAGGTGCTCGCGGCATTCAGCGCGGAGGCTAGTTTCGCGGAGCGCCGTGCGTCAGACGGGTTGATGCCTTGTGCTAGCAGCCTTCTCGATTCGTCGCATTTCTCACGAGCCGTGGAGAGCGATACGTCAGGGTAAGGCCCCAGCGATAGGAGTTGCTCCTTACCCAGCCAGCGAAATTTCAGCCGCCAGCCGCGCCGCCCATTCGGGTAGACAAGCAGGTACAAGCCTCGGCCGTCCGATAGCTTGTACGGCTTCTCACGGGGCTTGGCTTTGCGTATCGCAACGTCTGACAGCTGCATGGGGGTAACTCGTGGACATTCACCTCGACTTACCCCCAATCCTACCCCGGTCTAGGTCGGATTGCCTAGTCCATCGACGGACATCAGCGTTCTTAAAAAGTTACAGAATTCAAAATCTTGATTTCTGTAACGGACGGCGCAGAACCGCGCCGGACATCAAATTGGTGGAGGCGGCGGGAATCGAACCCGCGTCCGTAAGCCCTCTGCCGTCGGTTCTACATGTGTAGTCTGTCATTTGATTTAACCGGAGGCGTCCCCGACAGACAGGGTCTGCTTCCAGCGAGCCCTAAGGGTTTTAGCAACTTGGCCTCGGGCAGGCCGCATCGCGATCCGGTGAGATATGACGCCCGAAACCTGAACGCACCAGCACGGCTTCAGTCGGACGGCACCCTACTGGGTATTAAGCAGCGAGTGCGTAGTTGTCGTCGTTGGCAACTAATAGCTTGCAGATGGATTTACGAGGTCACTGCTCCTCGACATGCCCCTTCGGTTTCGCGACCCACGTCGAATCCATGTCGCCCCCGTTGGAAGTTGGAGAATACGCCTCTAAGGCGCTTCCGTATATCTCACGTGGGGTGACCCCAAGTGAAATTCAAGAGGGGAGGCTTCCATTGCTGCCGCAGCCCTCTATCATCCCCGCACAACCATCAACGACAGGACCGCCCGCAACAGGCTGGCGGCTACCGGGGGAGAGCTGAATGGAAAAGAGATACGACGCCATTATCGTGGGCGCCGGCATGGCCGGCATCTACGCGGTCTACCACTTGCGCCGGCTGGGGCTTTCGTTGCGCTGCTTCGAGGCTGGCAGCAGTGTGGGCGGTACCTGGTACTGGAACCGCTATCCCGGTGCCCGGGTGGATATCGAGAGCATGGAGTATTCCTTCGCCTTCTCCGATGAGATCCAGCAGGAATGGAACTGGAGTGAGCGTTATGCGGGCCAAGCCGAGCTCTCGCGCTACTTCGAGTTCGTGACGGACCGTTTCGATCTGCGTCGCGACATGCAGTTCAACACCCGCGTGGAGGGTGCGCATTACGACGCGGAGTCCAATGACTGGCTGGTGATGACCAGCGATGGTGCCCGTCATCGCGCCCGTTACTGCCTCATGACCACGGGCCTGCTTTCCGCACCCAACAAGCCCGACATCAAAGGCCTCGCCAACTTCAAGGGTGCGGTCTACCACACCGGACTCTGGCCCAAAGAGCCGGTGGACTTTTTCGGGCAGCGGGTGGGTGTGATCGGCACCGGATCATCGGCTGTGCAGGCCATTCCCCTCATTGCCGAGCAGGCGCGCGAGCTCACGGTCTTCCAGCGCACCCCGGCCTATGCTGTGCCCCTGCGTAACCATCCCATGCCCGAAGAATACCAGCTCCGCGTGAAGGCGGAATACGCCGAATGGCGACGCAAGGAACGCTATGAATCCTTTGGTGGTTGGGTGGCAGTGGATTACCAGCCGGTGGAGCCTGTCACCGGCTCCGCGCTCGCAGTATCACCGGCAGAGCGCATGGCCCTCTATGAGCAGCGTTGGCGCAATGGTGGTCTCGCCTTCTACAACGTCTATCCGGATGTCTACACCGACCTCGCCGCCAACAACACCTTGGCGGAATTCATCCGGGGCAAGATTCGCGAGCGCGTGAAGGATCCGGCCAAGGCTGCACTGCTCACGCCCGACTATCCCATCCTGATGAAGCGCCTCATCGCGGACACCAACTATTACGAGACCTACAACAAGGATCACGTCCAGCTGGTGGATGTGAGCAAGCATCCCATCGAATGCATCACCGAAACCGGCGTGCGCGTGAAGGGCGCGGTTCACGAGTGCGACAGCCTGGTGCTCGCCACGGGCTATGACGCCATGACCGGTGCGCTCACCCGCATGGATATCCGCGGTAAAAATGGAGAGACCATCGCGGACCACTGGGCTCAGGGTGCACGTACGCATCTCGGACTCCTGTGTGCCGGTTTCCCCAACCTCTTCATCATCGATGCTGCCGGCAGCCCGTCGGTGGTGTTCCAGCCGGTGTTCGTGATGGAGGAGCAGATCAACTGGGTGGGCGAATGCATCCAGAATCTGGAGGCAAGCGGTCATGCGACCATCGAGGCGACGCGCGCGGCCGAGGATGCCTGGAGTGCCGAGTGTGAGCGCGCCCTGCATGCCACGCTCTTTCCCACCGTGAACAGCTGGTATGTGGGCGCCAACATCGAGGGCAAGTCCCACGCCGGACTCATTTACCTGGGCGGCATGCCGGAATATCGGCGCTGGTGTGCGGAAGAAGCGGCGGGCGGCTACCCCGGTTGCGTGCTTGGCAAGCGGGAGGCTATCGCCCTTTCATGAGGCGCTGGCGGTCGCGCTCCCAGTCGCGGTCTTTCTCCGCGTCGCGCTTGTCATGCTGCTTCTTGCCCTTGGCCAGCCCGATCTCGCACTTCACGCGCCCCTTCTTCCAGTAGAGCGCGAGGGCTACCGCGGTGTAACCCTTGCGCTCGATGGCGCCCACCAGTTTTGCGATCTCCCGCTTGTGCAGCAGGAGCTTGCGGATGCGGGTGGGGTCGGCGTGGATGTGCGTGGAGGCCGAGGTCAGCGGGTTGATGAGCGCGCCAATCAGGAAGGCCTCACCGTCCTTCAGCAGGACGTAAGTGTCCCGCAGTTGCACCTTGCCCGCGCGCAGGCTCTTGACCTCCCAACCTTCCAGCACCAGTCCAGCCTCGAAGCGCTGTTCCACGAAGTAATCGTGGAAGGCTTTCCGGTTCTGGGTGATGGAGCCATCACCGCTGGATTTTTTTCCGGCAGGCTTGTTCATGGAATGCTTTGGGCTGGGGGAGGGGGAGTATAGCAGCGGCATCCGTGCTCCGTTCCGCCGCGCTCGGCCGCGGAGGATGAACGGCATTGGCAGGGACCGCAGGTGGATGCAGAATGCCGCGTCGCATGGGGGCCGTCCGCCCTCTGCCCTTTGTCCCAAGCACGGAATCCCGCACCGCCATGGCCGAAATCCGCCAATCCGCCATCGTTGCTTACTCTGCCGAGCAGATGTTCGCGTTGGTGGATGATGTGGCGCGCTATACGGAGTTCCTGCCCTGGTGCGAGAAGGCCGAACTGCTGGCTCAGACCGAAGACACCCTGAGGGCGCGTCTGTCTGTCGCCAAGGGCAAGCTGCGCTACGCCTTCACCACGGACAATGTGCGCAGCCGCCCCAACACCATTGAGATGAAACTGGTGGACGGGCCTTTCAAGCGTCTGCATGGCGTGTGGCGGTTCACGGATACGCCGCTTGGCTGCAAGGTAAGCCTGGAACTCGAGTTCGAGTTTGCAAGCCGGATCATCGCGCTCAGCCTCTCACCGGTCTTCAAGGCCATCACGGGGTCGCTGGTCAATTCCTTCAAGCAGCGCGCGGATGCCCTGCATGGTCGCGTTTGAGTTCATCGCCATCGAGGTCGCTTACGCCTCCGGCAACACCACGTTCCTGCGCAAGCTCAAGGTTCCGGTCGGCACCACGCTGCGTGGCGCCATCGAGCGGGCGCGGCTACTCGATGAGCATCCGGAGATCGATCTGGTGCGTTACAAGGTGGGGGTGTTCGGCAAACTCATGACCTTGGAGACCTTGGTCGTGGCCGGGGACAGGGTGGAGGTTTATTGCCCGCTGCTGCGGGATCCCAAGGAGCGACGACGTCGGCGCGCCGCCGCGCGCGCCGGTTAAAGAGCGCTCAGTCGCTTCCGAAAAGGCGTTTGAAGAAACCGGGTTCGTCTTCCCCGTCTTCGTCTTGCTCATCCTCATCGTCCGCCGCGTCCTGTCCGGAAACCTCTTCATCCTCGTAGGCCTCCTCGGAAAGACGATCCTCCAGCGGCATGGGTGTCGGGGCGCCGGGGGGGGGCGCGGAGATCACTCTGTCATCGTCGTAACGTGATTCCCAATCCCAGGCTTCGCTCTCGTCGTCCTTCTCCTCCGGCTCCTCGTCCGCAGGAGCGCTCCGGACTTCAGACATTTCCTCCGTGGTGTCTTCCTCCGGCTCGGCATCTTCCTCGTCCACGAAGGGCAGTGCGCCGGTAATCTTATCGAACAGCCCCGGACCGTCAGACTCTTCTTCCGGCGTTTCCTCTTCGGGCACCGACTCTTCAAGCTCGGTCACTGTCTCGTCGACAACTTCTTCAACCTCATCCCCCTCATCGGCCTCGATGACGGGCGCTTCCCCGGGGGCGCTCGAGCCGGTGAAGGGCACAGCTCCCTTCAGCTTTGACAAGATCCCGGGACCACCCTGTTCTTCGAGGGCGGCGCGTTCCACCGGCGTGATTTGCCGTTTGGCCGGAACCCGATCCGCCCCCGGAGGGGCGCTGTCGTCAACCGGCGTCTTGGCCGGCTTCCTGACCTTGGGCTTCTCCTCACCGACGAACGGAATGGTATTGACGATGGTACCCACCACGCCTTTTTTCTCGGGCTTGGGTACATCCACCGTCATGTCTTGGCGGGTGTCCACCACAATCCGGCCTTCCGCCGCCTTCACGTCACCCTCCACGCGAACCAGCACTTCGTTCTCGAAGTACAGGGTGATACGGCGGCGCTTGGGGCGTCCCCCACGTTCACTGATGGTGTAGAGATAGTCCCAGCGGTTGGAATGAAAGGTGTCCATGATGATGGGTGAGCCCATCACGAAATTGACCTTCTTCTTGTCCATGCCGAGCTGCAGCTGGGCAATCATGTCCTGGGTGATGACATTGCCCTGCTGAACATCAATCTTGTGCACGAACGGCAGCGAGCCGACAGAGGGTAGCGAGCCCACGGAGGGCAGATCGGCTGCCGTGGGCAGGCGGTTGGTCGCACAGCCCTGGAGCAGAACGCCACACAGCGAGAGGACGGAGATAACCTTGAACTTCATCTGACGCTCGGTGTCCGGGCTTGGGAAGGCTGACGCGCTCGGCGGGGGCCGCGAAGAAGGTGGTAGACTGGCTGCCGCCGGTCCGTGACCAGACCTGCCTGCTGCCACTGGAGGGGCAGTATATCCTACGGCTCATCCACGCGGCCATGATCGGCCGCGATGCCCAACCTGAGAGGCAATACGGGTGGATACATTTGCGTTGAAGAAGGCCGGTCTCAAGGCTACTCTGCCCCGATTGCGGATCCTCGAGATTCTGGAGAAGGGTGGCGAACGTCACCTGAGTGCTGAAGACGTCTACCGGGCCTTGCTGGAAGCGGGCGAGGACGTCGGCCTTGCGACGGTGTATCGAGTCCTCACCCAGTTCGAGGATGCGGGAATCGTCGAGCGGCACAACTTTGATGGTTCCCACTCGGTGTTCGAGATGGCGCGCGGACCGCATCATGATCACATGGTCTGCACCGAGACCGGCGAGGTGGTGGAGTTCTTCGATGAGGAGATTGAACGCAGACAACATGCCGTGGCCGAGGCCCACGGCTTCGAACTGCAGGACCACAGCCTCATTCTCTATGTGAAGCGCAAGGCCTGAGGGGCCTCTCGGCCTCAGCCGCCCAGCAGTTCCTTGGCGTGAGCCTTGGCCTTCGCCGAGCCTTCGTCCCCGCCCAGCATGCGGGCAATTTCTTCAACCCTTCTTGTCTTGTCCAGATAGACCGCGCGGGTCTCGGTTTGACCCTGCTCCACGCTCTTGGTGATGTACAGATGTTGTGCACCGGCTGAAGCGACCTGGGCCAGATGCGTCACGCACAGAACCTGTCGCGTTCCAGCGATACTCTGCAGGTGGCGAGCGACGATGGTGGCGACGCGCCCACCAATGCCGGTGTCGATTTCGTCGTAGACCAGCGTCGGAACCTGCGCCGTGCCGGCGGTCGCCACCTGGATGGCGAGACTGGTACGGGACAACTCGCCACCTGAGGCCACTTTCCGCAAGGGGCGCGGGGGGATGTCCGGGTTGGTGCTGACGAGAAATTCCACATCATCACTGCCGTGAGCGCTCGGCTCTGCCAGCGGCGCCAGCGCCACCTCGAAGCGGGCATGCGGCATGCCGAGTTGCTGCAGGATTTCGGAGATGGCTTTCCCCAGTCCCTTGCCCTGTCGCAGACGCGCGGCTGAGAGTTCACTGGCCGTAATGTCATAGCGCTGGCGTGCCTCGGTCAGCAATTTTTCCAGCGCGATAACCCTCGCCTCCCGCCCATCCAGTGCTGCCAGCTCTTCCGTAAGTCTCGTCACCACCTCGGGCAGGGCAGTCATCTCGCAGCGGTGCTTGCGGGCAAGGTCATGCAGGTTGCCGAGCCGCTGTTCCAGGGTCCTGTATTCCCCGGGGTCGCGTGCGGACAGACCTTCACTGTACTGCGCGAGCTCGCGCTCGGCTTCGGTCAGGTTGATTGAGGCCTGCTCCAGCATCTCCAGCATGCTGCCCAGGGCGGGGTCCAAACCGGCCAGATCCTGCAACTGTGCGCTCGTCTGCCTGAGCTGGCGGGCGGCACATCGGTCACCAGTGAAAAGTCGTGCTGAGATCTCCGCACAGCCGTCGCCCAGGCGCTGCACATGCGCGGCGCGGCGGTGTTCCTGTTCAAGCCGCACGAGTTCTTCGGCCGAGATACGCGCCTCGCCAAGCTCCTCCAGCTGGAAGCGCAGGAATTCCATGCGATCCGCCGGATCCCCCGCTGCGCGCAGGGCGGCGAGTTCGGTGGCTGCCGCGTGCCAGCCGCCATGGGCTTCTGCCACCTCACTGCACAGGCGGCCCAGCTTGCCGAAAGCATCCAGCAGTGCGCGCTGCACGCCTTTCTGCAGCAGCGAGTAGTGCTCGTGCTGGCCGTGGATGTCCACCAGTCGTGCGCCGATCTCGCGCAGCGTCTGCAGGGTGATGGGGGTTTCATTGCAGAATGCGCGCGAACGGCCGTCGCTGCTGATGACCCGCCTGAGTAGCAGCTCCTTCTCGCCATCGAGCTCGTGCGTCGCCAGCAGCTCCTGCAGTTCCGGGTGCAGATCCCCCTCGAAAGCCGCACTGAGGACTGCGCGGGCCGCACCCGTGCGCACCAGGGTGGAATCCGCGCGGTCACCCAGCAGGAGGCCCAGGGCATCCAGGACAATCGACTTGCCGGCGCCGGTCTCGCCCGTGACCACGGTGAGCCCCGCCTGAAATTCCAGATCGAGGTGGCGGACCACCGCGAGATCCTGGATGGTGATGGACTTCAGCAAGGTCCCTGACCCCATTGCAGCTTGGCCCGCAGCACCGCGAAGTGGTCGTGACCGGCCGGATGAATCAGGCGCACGGTCTGCGGGTGCCGCGAGACGCGGATGCGGTCGCCTGCACTCACGCTGGGCAGGGCGTTGCCGTCACAGGTCACCCGGGATTCGTCTTCCTCGGGGTGATCACTGCCGATCTCGATTTCCACCACGGCCGTGTGCGGCAACACGATTGGCCGGTTGGTCAGGGAATGCGGACACACCGGCACCAACACCACGGCGGGCAGTTCAGGCGAGAGGATGGGGCCGCCACCGGAGAGCGCGTAGGCGGTGGAGCCGGTCGGCGTGGAGATGATCATGCCGTCGGCACGCTGCGAATGAACGAAGCGCCCATCCACATAGGTGTGCAGGGTGATGAGCCTCGTCATGTTCCAACGCTGGATGACCACATCATTGAGGGCATGTGCGCTCGCGACCGGGACGCGCCCGCGCAGGATCTCGCAGTTCAGGACCGTACGATCCTCGAAGTCGAAGGCGCCACCCAGAATGGCGTCGAGCGTGCTGGACACCTGGGCCGGGGAGAGATCGGCGAGAAAGCCCAGCCGACCCAGATTGACCCCCAGCAGCGGCACCCGGTGGGGATGCGCCAGGCGCGCGGCCCGCAACAGCGTGCCATCCCCACCCACCGCAATCACGAGGTCGCGCGTTTCTGCAACACCGGGGCCGGCAGCGGGGGCGATTCCTCGGGCCTCACAGCTGGCGAGGGTCAGGCCCTCGATCACACAGTCGAGTTGTCGCTTTCGCAGTACTTCCAGCACCGCGTCGACAGCCTGCAACACGGAGGGATCCTCCCCCCTGGTGACGATGGCGATGCGCTTGAACATGAGGCCTCTGCCGGAAAAACCCTAGCGTTGCGCACCTCGGCGGCTTCCGCAAGGCGCCCTGCCCTTTTGTTTTGCATGCACCCTTGTGCGGTGCTAGATTTTGGCCACTTTCCCATGCGTGTTGGTCGTATCCATGGCAGATAGCGCATTTCACGGACTCGAGCTGAACGAGCGCGCGCAGTTTCTGTTCAAGACGCTGGTGGAACGCTATATCGCGGACGGTCAGCCCGTGGGTTCCAGAACCCTCGCGCGCGACACCCGGCTCGAGCTCAGCCCCGCCACCATTCGCAATGTGATGGCGGATCTTGAGGATATGGGCCTGATTCGGTCCCCCCACACTTCGGCCGGGCGCATCCCCACCGTGCGGGGTTATCGCCTGTTCGTGGACTGCATGCTGACCTACCGGGCACCGCAGGCGGCCGAGATGCAGCGTCTGGTGGAAGGCGTGCGAAAGGAATCAGACGTGCGCCGTCTGCTCGAGAAAACCTCCAGCCTGCTGTCCGAAATCACCCGCTTTGCGGGGGTGGTGATGCTGCCCAAGCCCGAAAGCAAGCAGCTGCGCCAAGTGGAATTCCTGCCACTCAACGACAATCGCGTGCTGGTCATCCTGGTCATCAATGATCAGGAGGTCCAGAACCGCATCATCAAGACCGCGCGCCGTTACTCGGCCTCGGAACTCACCGAGGCCGCCAATTACCTGACAAGCGCCTTCACCGGACGTGACATCCGTCAGGTCAAGCGCGACCTGTTGGCGGAAATGAACGACACCCGGGACGAGATGAACCGCATGATGGCCACCGTCATCGACATGGCTCAACAGGTGTTCGTCGAGGAGGATTCAGCCAAGGATTATGTGCTGGCCGGGCAGACCAACCTGATGGATATCAACGAGTTGTCGGATCTCGACAAGCTCCGCAACCTGTTCGAAGCCTTCAACCGCAAGCGCGACATCCTGCATCTGCTGGATCAGGCTCTGAACGCCAATGGCGTGCAGATCTTCATCGGCGAAGAGGCGGGTTACCAAGCCTTCGATGACTGCAGCATCGTCACCTCCACCTACGGCGATGATGGCGAGGTGCTGGGAGTGCTGGGAGTCATTGGCCCCACCCGCATGTCCTACGAGCGCGTCATCCCAATCGTCGACCTCACCGCCAAGATGCTGACCTCGGCCTTGAATTCCCCGGCCTGAGCCCCAACCTCCCCAGTCTGTAAGCGTGACGCTGGGCCCGGTCCGGGTCCGGCACGCGCTGCCTCGCTCTTTTTGTCACCAGCACAAGGGTCCAGTCGTGAACGATGACACCACCCCGAACGAACAGCCGGACTCCGAGCCGGTCGCGGAAGCCGCGGAAACCCAGACGCCAGATCAGCAGATTGCACAGCTGTCCGAGGCCCTCGCGGCCCTGCAGGCGGAGATGGCCCGCAATCGTGACGAGGTCCTGCGGGCCCGGGCGGAGGTCGACAACGCCCGCAAGCGAGCCCAGCGCGATGTGGAGGCCGCGCACAAATACGGTGTCGAGCGTCTGGTCGAGGCCCTCATTCCCGTCAAGGACAGCATGGATCTCGGGCTGGATGCCGCGCGCACTGCCACTGATATCAGCAGCCTGCAGGAAGGCATGGCGCTCACGGCGCAGATGTTCCAGGCCGCGCTGGACAAGCTGTCAGTGGTCTCCGTTGATCCCACCGGCAGCCGTTTTGACCCCGAGAAGCACCAGGCCATGATGATGGAGGCAAGCAGCGCCGCCGAGCCCGGCACTGTGCTGCGCGTGCTCCAGAGAGGCTACACCCTGCACGAAAGGGTGATTCGTCCCGCCATGGTGGTGGTCGCCAAAGCCCCCGAGGGGACTTGATAAACCACCGACAGCCCCCATCTGACATTCCATCATCAATCCACGCCCTCCGGTCCCTTGGCGGTGTAACCGGACCTGGCCCAAGAAAGGTTTCAGCAACATGGCACGTATCATCGGTATCGATCTCGGGACCACCAATTCCTGCGTCGCCGTCCTCGAGGGCGGTCAGGCCAAGGTCATCGAGAACAGCGAAGGCGCACGAACCACGCCTTCCATCGTCGCTTTCTCCAACGACAACGAGGAGCTGGTCGGCCAGTCGGCCAAGCGCCAGGCGGTCACCAATCCGCAGAACACCCTCTTCGCGGTGAAGCGCCTCATCGGGCGCAAGTTCAAGGATGACGTCGTCCAGCGCGACAAGGGCATGGTCCCCTACAACATCGTCGCCGCCGACAATGGCGATGCCTGGGTGGAAGTCCGCGGTCGCAAGATGGCGCCGCCGGAAATCTCCGCGCGCGTGCTGATGAAGATGAAGAAGACCGCCGAGGATTATCTGGGCGAGGAAGTGACCGAAGCGGTCATCACCGTGCCGGCCTACTTCAATGATTCACAGCGCCAGGCCACCAAGGATGCCGGCAAGATCGCGGGTCTCGAGGTCAAGCGCATCATCAACGAACCGACGGCCGCTGCGCTCGCTTTCGGCATGGACAAGCGCGAAGGCGATTCCAAGATTGCGGTCTACGACCTCGGCGGCGGCACCTTCGACGTGTCGATCATCGAAATCGCGGAAGTGGATGGCGAGCACCAGTTCGAAGTGCTCTCCACCAACGGGGATACTTTCCTTGGCGGCGAGGATTTCGATCTGCGCCTCATCGAATTTCTCGCGGCGGAGTTCAAGAAGGAGCAGGGCATCGATCTGCACAATGATCCGCTTGCCCTGCAGCGCCTGAAGGAAGCGGCGGAGAAGGCCAAGATCGAGCTGTCCTCCAGCCAGCAAACCGACGTCAATCTGCCCTACATCACGGCGGATGCGACCGGCCCCAAGCACCTGAACATGAAGATCACCCGCAGCAAGCTCGAAGCGCTGGTGGAGGACCTGATCAAGCGCACGATGGAGCCCTGCCGCACCGCGCTGAAGGATGCCGGCCTGAAGCCCGGCGAGATCAACGACGTGATTCTGGTCGGTGGTCAGTCCCGCATGCCCAAGGTGCAGGAGATGGTGAAGGAGTTCTTCGGGCGTGAGCCGCGCAAGGACGTGAACCCGGACGAGGCCGTGGCCGTGGGTGCGGCAATCCAGGCCGGCGTGCTCGGTGGGGACGTGAAGGACGTGCTGCTGCTCGACGTCACTCCGCTGTCCCTGGGTATCGAAACCCTTGGTGGAGTCATGACCAAGCTCATCGAGAAGAACACCACCATCCCGACCAAGGCCAACCAGGTCTTCTCGACGGCGGATGACAACCAGACGGCCGTCACGGTGCACGTGCTGCAGGGTGAGCGCGAGCAGGCCAGCGCGAACAAGTCACTGGGTCGCTTCGACCTCAGCGACATTCCGCCTGCACCGCGCGGTGTGCCGCAAATCGAGGTCAATTTCGACATCGATGCCAACGGCATTCTCAATGTCTCGGCCAAGGACAAGGCCACTGGCAAGCAGCAGTCCATCGTCATCAAGGCTTCCAGCGGCCTGTCCGACGACGAGATTCAGCGCATGGTCAAGGACGCCGAGGCGCATGCCGAGGAAGACCGCAAGTTCCATGAACTGGTGAACGCCCGCAATCAGGCGGATGGGCTGCTGCATGCCACCCGCAAATCCCTGGAGGATCTGGGCGACAAGGTCGAAGAGGGCGAGCGCAAGGACATCGAGGCCGCGATGGAAGAACTGCGCAACGCGCTGAAGTCGGACGACAAGGACGACATCGAAGCCAAGACCGGCAAGTTAGGAGAGCTATCAGGTAAACTCGCCCAGCGCGCCTACCAGGCGGAGCAGGCGGCAGGGCAGTCCGAAGCCGCCGGCGCCGACCAGGGCAATGTGGTCGATGCCGACTTCGAGGAAGTGAAGGACAACAAGTAAACGAGTTGCCGGGGGTGACCCCGGCCGGTCGCATACGGCCCGGACGAGTCCCCGGATTCGTCGCGGGCCGCATTCGTATCAACACTGGACGAACAGGCTGATGGCCAAGCGGGATTACTACGAAGTACTGGGTGTCGAACGCGGCGCGAGCGAGGCTGAGCTCAAGAAAGCCTATCGTCGGCTGGCGATGAAATTCCATCCGGACCGCAATCCGGATGATGCCGCGGCGGAAGAGTCCTTCAAGGAAGCCAAGGAAGCTTTCGAGATTCTGAGCGATGCCCGCAAACGCCAGGCCTATGATCAATTCGGCCATGCTGGCGTTGACCCCTCGGCGGCCGCAGGAGCGGGTTTCGGGGGCGGGGCTGGCGGTGGCTTCAGCGACATCTTCGATTCCGTGTTCGGCGACATTTTCGGAGCCGGCGGGCGCCAGGGCGGCTCGCGCGCCTATCGTGGCTCGGATCTTCGCTACGACCTGGAGCTGAATCTGGAAGACGCGGTGCGCGGCACCGAAGTCAAGATCCGGGTCCCCACGCTCATCACCTGCGAAACCTGCGAAGGCAGTGGCAGCCGTTCTCGCGCGGCGCCGGAAACCTGCGGTACCTGCAACGGCGTCGGTCAGGTCCGGATGCAGCAGGGGTTCTTCTCCGTCCAGCAGACCTGTCCCGCCTGTCGCGGCAAGGGCAAAGCGGTCAAAGACCCGTGCGGCACCTGTCATGGCACCGGCAAGGTGCGCGGTAACAAGACCATCGCGGTGAAGGTACCCGGTGGCGTGGATACGGGAGACCGCATTCGCCTCGGCGGTGAGGGCGAAGCGGGTCAGAATGGTGGGCCGGCGGGAGATCTCTATGTGAATGTGGTGGTGCGCGAGCATGCCATCTTCACGCGCGAAGGCAGTGACCTGTATTCCGAAGTGCCCATAGACTTCGTCACGGCGGCGCTGGGGGGCGAGATCGAAGTCCCCACCCTCGAAGGCCGTGTAGTGCTCAAGATTCCGGCGGAAACCCAGAGCGGCAAGATGTTCCGCCTGCGCGGCAAGGGCGTGCGCTCGGTCCGGGGCGGCGCGGTGGGCGATCTCATCTGTCGCGCCATGGTGGAAACACCCGTCAACCTGACCAAGCAGCAGAAAGAACTCCTGAAGGCCTTTGGTGACTCGCTGGGCAAGGCCTCCGTGGAGCACAGTCCCCGTGCCAGTTCCTGGCTGGACGGGGTGAAGAAGTTCTTCGAAGACATGAAATTCGGCTGACCGAGGAAGCGCCCCATGACGACTGCCACCAATGTCGCCGTCAACGTCGCCATCACCGGGGCTGCCGGCCGCATGGGCCGCACTCTGGTGGAACTGGCGAGTCGCACTCCCGGCCTTGCCTTGAGCGCGGCGTTCGAGCGACCGGATGCACCGCAGATCGGCCTGGATGCCGGCCTTCTGACCGGCGCCGGTGCACTTGGTGTGTCTCTGATCTCCGGGGAAGATCTCTCGAAGGGCACTTTCGATGTGCTGGTGGATTTCACCGCCCCGGTTGTCAGCATGGCCAATGTCGCGCAGTGCCGCGCCCTGCAGCGAGCCATCGTGATCGGAACCACCGGCGTCGGCATGGACCGGGCCCGTCTCGAGGAGGCTGCACGCGACATTCCCATCGTCTGGGCTCCCAACATGAGCGTGGGGGTCAATCTTTGCTTCAAGTTGCTGGAACTTGCCGCACACGTGCTGGGTGACGAGGTGGACGTGGAAATCATCGAGGCCCACCACCGGCACAAGGTGGATGCCCCTTCCGGCACCGCGCTGCGCATGGGCGAGGTGGTGGCCAAGGCGCTGGACCGTGATCTCGCACAATGTGCTGTCTATGGACGGGAAGGCCAGACCGGCGCACGTGATCGCAAGACCATCGGCTTTGCGACCATCCGGGCCGGCGAGATCGTGGGTGATCACACAGTGCTGTTTGCGGGGGCCGGTGAACGGGTCGAAATCACTCACCGCGCGGAAAAGCGGGCGACCTTCGCCAGCGGCGCCCTGCGTGCGGCCCAGTGGCTGGCGCAGCAGCCCCCGGGGCTTTATGACATGCAGGACGTGCTCGGGTTGCGTGCCTGAGTTCACTCGCAATCCGCCGCAGGGCTTGAACCTCGGAAGGATTTGCGGACACTAAGTTTCTGGAACGCGGCACCCAGCCCGCGTGGAGCGTGGTGCATGGACCCTATCCCAGCCCCGGAGTCCGGGCTTGCAGAAAGCACTGAGGATGCCCGGGATGTGGCCGCCCTGGAGGCGGTGGTCCGCGGCAGCCGGGCCGATTTTGACCAGATGTACCGGCGCTACTACCCACGCCTGATGGATTTCCTCATTCGCGTGGTCAACCGCCGCGATCTCGCCGAGGAAGTCGTCAACGACACCATGTACACCGTATGGACCTCCGGCAGCGCATTCGCCGGCCGCTCCAAGGTTTCCACCTGGATCTTCGGCATCGCCTATCGCAAAGCCCTGAAGCGCCTGCTGCGCAACCGTCACGCAGGCCTTGAGTCCCTGGACGACACTCACGAACTCGTGGCGGAGGAGAACCCGCTGCATGAAGCGGATCTGGCTCAGCTCAAGAGCGCGCTGAATACGGCGCTGGCGCGCCTCTCCCCCGCCCATCGCAGCGTGGTCGAGCTGACCTACCTGCTCGATTATTCCTACGAAGAAATCGCCGACATCGTGGGTTGCCCGGTCAATACCGTGAAAACCCGCATGTTCCATGCGCGAGCCCACCTGCGCAGGCTGTTGGGTGCGCTCGCCTCGGCGCGCGGTTGATTCACCATGCAGCACGAACACCAGCCTTCCGATGGGGAGCTTCTGCACAGCGAGAGCTTCGCGCTCCTGCCTTGGTATGTGAATGGCACCTTGCCACGGGAGGAGCAGCATCTCGTCCGTGCGCATGCCGGGGAATGCCTGATCTGCCGGCGCGAGATACAGCTGCTCGAAACGCTTGCGAGCCATGCCCGCGCGGCGGGACAGGACGCCGAGTGCGAGGCAGCCCTGCAGCGGCTGACCAGGCGTATCGAACGCGTGCCGGCCGCCCCGAGAACTGTGCCTTGGATGGCGGCCGCGATCCTCGCACTGTCCACCTCCCTGCTGGCCTTGGCCGCAGACAATGCCCACCAGAGCACGGCATGGTTGCGCAATGCAGGCCATCTGATGCCTCCGCCGGACCTCGTCGAGATGGGTGGCTTGCCCCCGGGGCCGCAGGTCAACCTCATCTTCCACGATGACATCACCGAGCGGGAGCTGCGCTCCATCGTGCTCGCCGTTGGCGCCGCGGTGATCGAGGGCCCCACGCCCGACGGGCGTTACACCTTGGCGTTCCTGCGGCAAATGAGCCCGGGTGAATTGCTCGACGCCCTCAGGCAGTTGCGTTATTCCCGCCAAGTGCTTTACGCCGAGCCCGTCTTCAGCACCACCAAGGTGAGCGCCGCGCGATACTGGTAGGGGCGTCGGCTGAGGCTTGGCGATTGCGGCGACCGGGATGCGGTTGTTATGGTGGCCGCATGACAGACCTTCGCGCAGCGGTCATCGGGGTTGGATATCTGGGCAATTTCCACGTCCAGAAATACCTCAGCCTGCCCGGGACCCGGGTGGTTGGCGTGCTCGACACGGACTTGCCGCGTGCCAAGGAGATCGCGGAAAAGTACGGTATCCGGGCGTTCCCGGGCCTCGAAGCCCTGCTCGACGAGGTGGATCTCGTCTCCATCGTCACGCCGCCTGCCCACCACTATGACGCCGCGCAAAGATGTCTCATGCGTGGTCTGCACGTGCTGGTCGAGAAACCGGTCACCGCCACCGTGGACGAGGCGGAAGCCCTCGTCGCGCTCGCCCGGGAGCAGGGCGTGGTGTTCCAGGTCGGGCATCTGGAGCGCTTCAATCCCGCCGTGATTGCGGTGCGCCGCCGTCTGAGCAACCCCCATCGCATCGAGGCCAGGCGCCTGTCCCGTTTCCAGAAGCGCGGTACGGAAGTGGATGTGGTTCTCGACCTGATGATCCATGACATCGACATTGTCCTGTCCATGGTCGACAGCCCGGTGGACTCACTGCACGCTACGGGCTCGGTAGTGGTGTCGGGTGATATCGACGTCGCGCATGCCACCCTGCACTTTGCCAATGGCTGCGTGGCGGAACTCACCGCCAGTCGCGTCAATCGCGAGCCCGTGCGGGCCATGGAGATCTTCCAGCCCGGGGCTTGCATCTCGGTGGACTACCTGAACCACACCCTGCTGGTGAGCAATGCCTCGGGCCAGCCCGGCGTGCCCGAGATGAGCTTCGAGGAAGAGAGCCTCAATCGCACCGATGTACTGATGGACGAAATCCGCTCCTTCGTGAGCGCCGTCCGGCACGGCGAGGCACCCACGGTGTCCGGGGAGGACGGCAAGCGGGCGCTCGAGGTGGCGGTTGCCATCAGCCAGCAGATTCGGCGACAGCAGCGGGACCTGAAGGTTTCGGCAGGGGCTTGAGCCTCCTCAGCGGCGGCGTGCCGAACGCGGCAGGCTCTGCGGGTCCAACAGATTGATCTGCCCGTCGCGCTCCTCCAGGAGAGCGGCGACGAGAGCCTGACCCCGACAAGGGCCCGCAACACAATGACCATCCTCAGGGCGAAAACGCGCGTCATGAGTGGTGCATTGGAGATGCTGGCCCTCCGCGTCGAAGAAATCATCCGCCCGCCATTCCAGCCGCACCCCCGTGTGGGGACAGCTGTTCAGATAAGCCCTGATCTGCCCGTTTTCCCGCAGCACGATCAGGGGAATCGCACGTCCATCCCAAAAAACTTCAAACCCTCGGGCTCCGCGCTCGGGAACATCTTCAAGCGCGCACACTTTCAACGAATCATTCATGTCCAGGAGCTCCCTGCACGTGTTTCCGCACTTCCGTGGGGAAAAGGGGTCAAGTACAATGCACAAGGTTGGGTGGTGTGCATGCACGGGCACCGAGCCCCCGCTTCCAATCGATAACATCGGTCATGACACCAGCAATCCTAGCGCTCGCCGACGGGACGGTTTTTCACGGCTCGGCCATAGGTGCCCACGGCGCCTCAGTGGGCGAGGTGGTCTTCAATACGGCGATGACGGGCTATCAGGAAATCCTCACCGACCCATCCTACTCCCGACAACTCGTCACGCTTACCTACCCGCATATCGGCAACGTAGGGGTTAATCCCGGAGATGCCGAGGCGAATGGCGTTTTCGCTGCGGGACTCATCATTCGCGACAGTTCGGCCGCTGTCAGCAACTGGCGCGCCAGTGCATCACTCGAAGTCTACCTGCGCGAGCAGGGGGTGGTTGCCATCGCCGATATCGATACCCGCAAACTCACACGCCTGCTCCGCGACCAGGGCGCACAGAGTGGTTGCATAGTGGCTGGCCCGCACGCCACGGCAGCAGAGGCCATCGCCCGCGCCCGCGAGTTCCCCGGTCTGAAGGGCGCGGATCTCGCCAAGGTGGTCACGACGGGGCAGCACTACACCTGGCGCGAGGGCAGCTGGAAGCTGGCCATCGACGGCTATGAAACCGACGCCGGGTCACCCCAATGGCGGGTTGCAGCCTATGACTTCGGGGTGAAACACAACATCCTGCGACTGCTCGCGGATCGGGGTTGTGCCGTGGACGTGTACCCCGCCACCACACCGGCGGCCACCGTGCTCGCCACGCGACCTGATGGGATTTTCCTCTCCAATGGACCCGGCGATCCGGAACCCTGCACCTATGCCATCGAGGCCATCCGCGAGATCCTGGCCTCCGGCACGCCACTGTTCGGCATCTGTCTCGGGCACCAGCTGCTCGGCCTCGCGTGCGGCGCCCGCACGGTCAAGATGAAGTTCGGCCACCACGGAGCCAATCATCCCGTGCAGGATCTGCGCACCGGACAAGTGCTCATCACCAGCCAGAACCACGGCTTTGCGGTGGATGAGGCGAGCCTGCCCGAGTCGCTGATTGCGACCCATCGCTCGCTCTTTGATCGAACCCTGCAAGGCATTGCACACACCCGCGCGCCGGCTTTCAGCTTCCAGGGACATCCCGAGGGCAGCCCGGGGCCGCATGATGTGCAGCCGCTCTTCGACCAGTTCATCGACCTGATGCGTCGACACCGCAACGCCTGAACGCGAGTCCCTGACAGCCATGCCCAAACGCAAAGACATTCAGAGCATCCTCATCCTGGGCGCCGGGCCCATCGTCATCGGCCAGGCCTGCGAGTTCGATTACTCGGGCACCCAGGCCTGTCGCGCGCTGCGCCAGGAGGGCTACCGCATCGTGCTGGTGAACTCCAATCCGGCCACCATCATGACGGACCCCGAAACCGCCGATGCGACCTACATCGAACCCGTGCGCTGGGAGACAGTGGCGAAAATCATCGAGGCGGAACGCCCCGATGCGCTGCTGCCGACCATGGGTGGGCAGACTGCACTGAACTGCGCACTGGACCTGGCCCGCGAGGGCGTGCTGGAAAAATTCAACGTCAAGCTCATCGGTGCGGCGGAACGCGCGATCGAGATGGCGGAAGACCGCGAACAGTTCCGCCAGGCCATGACCCGCATCGGGCTGGCTACGCCGGCTGCAGCCGTGATCCATACCTTGGAAGAGGCCGAGAAAGCGCAGGTGGCCCTCGGCTTCCCCGTGATCATCCGGCCCTCCTTCACCTTGGGCGGCACTGGCGGCGGCATTGCCTACAACCGCGAGGAATTTTCCGAAATCGTCACCCGTGGGCTGGATGCCTCGCCGGTGCACGAAGTTCTGGTCGAGGAATCGGTCCTCGGCTGGAAAGAGTACGAAATGGAGGTCGTGCGCGACCGCAACGACAACTGCATCATCATCTGCGCGATCGAGAACCTAGACCCCATGGGAATCCACACGGGCGACTCGATCACCGTGGCGCCGGCACAGACGCTCACCGACAAGGAATACCAGATCATGCGCAACGCATCCCTGGCGGTGCTGCGCGAGATCGGGGTGGAGACCGGCGGTTCCAATGTGCAGTTCGCGATCAATCCACAGGATGGTCGCATGGTCGTCATCGAGATGAATCCGCGCGTGTCGCGCTCTTCCGCCTTGGCTTCCAAGGCCACCGGCTTCCCGATTGCCAAGGTCGCAGCGAAACTCGCCGTGGGCTATACCTTGGACGAACTCGCCAACGAGATCACCGGCGGTGCCACGCCGGCGTCCTTCGAACCGACCATCGACTACGTGGTCACCAAGATTCCGCGTTTCACTTTCGAGAAGTTCCCACAGGCGGTCGACCGGCTCACCACCCAGATGAAATCGGTGGGTGAGGTCATGGCGATCGGACGAACCTTCCAGGAATCTTTCCAGAAGGCCCTGCGCGGTCTTGAAACCGGTGCGACCGGCCTCGATGAGAAACTCCACGGCGATGCCACGAGCGAGCGCGGCAAACTGGTGCGCGAGATGACCCAGGCGGGTTCCGAACGTATCTGGTACGTGGGTGATGCCTTCCGGCATGGCATGTCGCTGGAAGAAGTCTTTGAAGCCACCCATATCGATCGCTGGTTCCTGGTGCAGATCGAGGACCTCATCCGGGAGGAGGCAGCCGTCAAAGCCAGCTCACTGGCCGCACTCGATGCCGCGACTGTCCGCCGACTGAAGCGCAAGGGCTTCTCGGATGCCCGTCTTGCCAAACTGCTGGGCGTGCCGGAAGCCGCCTTCCGCACCCATCGCCACGCGCTCGATATTCGCCCGGTCTACAAACGGGTCGATTCCTGCGCGGCTGAATTCGACGCCACCACGGCCTACATGTACTCCACCTACGAAGACGAGTGCGAGGCAAGGCCGAGTGATCGCAAGAAAGTGATCGTGCTGGGTGGAGGACCCAACCGGATAGGGCAGGGCATCGAGTTCGACTACTGCTGCGTGCAGGCGTCGCTCGCGATCCGCGCCGCGGGCCTCGAAGCCATCATGATCAACTGCAACCCGGAGACCGTCTCCACCGATTACGACACCTCGGATCGCCTGTACTTCGAGCCCCTGACCCTGGAAGACGTACTCGAGATTTGCGCGATAGAGAAGCCTTTCGGCGTCATCGTCCAGTTTGGTGGCCAGACACCCTTGAAACTGTCCCGCGCCTTGGCCGAGGCGGGTGTCCCGATTGTTGGTACCTCGCCCGATTCCATCGACCTTGCCGAGGATCGCGAGCGGTTCCAGAAATTTCTGGCCGAGGTGGGATTGCGCCAGCCCCCCAATCGCACCGCGCGTTCGCCAGAGGCGGCGCTCGCTGCAGCAGCAGAAATCGGCTACCCGCTGGTTGTGCGCCCCTCCTATGTGCTCGGCGGGCGCGCGATGGAAATCGTGTACAACGAAACCCAGCTCGCCCAGTACATGCGCCAGGCCGTCGCTGTCTCCAATGATTCGCCGGTGTTGCTCGACCACTTTCTTGACCACGCGATCGAGGTGGATGTCGACGCCCTGTGTGATGGCCAGAAAGTGCTCATCGGCGGCGTGATGGAGCACATCGAACAGGCGGGCATCCATTCCGGGGATTCCGCCTGCGCACTGCCGCCACACACACTTTCAGCGGAAATCCAGGCGGAGCTCAGCCGTCAGGTGGAAGTGATGGCGAAAGGTCTCGGGGTGGTGGGGCTCATGAACACCCAGTTCGCCATCCAGGGTGATCAGATCTACGTGCTCGAGGTCAATCCGCGGGCCTCGCGTACCGTGCCCTTCGTATCCAAGGCGATAGGACTGTCGCTCGCGCGAATCGCCGCCCTGTGCATGATTGAGCAATCCTTGGAGGCGCAAGGCAGCCCGGTGGCACGCGTGCCGGAGTATTTCTCGGTCAAGGAAGCCGTGTTCCCCTTCGTGAAGTTCCCCGGCGTCGATCCCTTGCTCGGGCCGGAAATGAAGTCGACCGGCGAAGTGATGGGCATTGGCGCAACCTTCGGCGAGGCGTTTGCCAAATCACAGCAGGGCGCCGGCATGACGCTCCCGGTGGGTGGCACGGCCTTCATCAGTGTGCGCGAGCGCGACAAGGCGCAGTCCACGCGCCTCGCCCGCGAGCTCGCGGAGGCCGGCTTCAACATCATTGCCACCCGCGGGACGGCGCGGGCCTTGCAGGATGCGGGAATCGCTTGCCAGGCGGTCAACAAGGTCCTTGAAGGACAGCCCCACATCGTGGATCTCATCAAGAACGGGGGCGTCGATTTCATTATCAACACCACCGAGGGTGAGCTCGCGATTGCCGATTCCTTTGCCATTCGCCGCAGTGCCCTGCAGCACAAGATTGCCTACACTACGACGATGGCGGGCGCGACCGCAGCGGTGATGGCTCTTGCCGCGCCCAGGGAGGAGCAGGTACGCAGGCTCCAGCAGCTGCACAAGGAATTGGAACAATGAGCAAATCACCCATGACAGTGGTGGGCGCGCAACGGCTGCGCGAGGAACTGCACAGGCTGAAGACGGTTGAGCGTCCGCGCATCACCAACGCTATTGCGGAAGCCCGCGCGCTCGGTGATCTCAAGGAAAATGCGGAATACCACGCCGCGCGCGAACAGCAGAGCTTTTCCGAGGGAAGGATTGCCGAGATCGAAGGCAAACTCGCGAACGCCGAGATCATCGATGTCACCAAGGTCAACGCCAACGGGCGGGTGGTCTTCGGGGCGACGGTCAAGCTGCTCAACCTCAATACCGAGGACGAGGTTGCCTACCGCATAGTGGGCGAGGACGAGGCGGACATCAAAGCCGGTCTCGTGTCTATCAATTCTCCCGTGGCACGCGGTCTCATCGGCAAGCAGGCGGGTGACGAAGTCACCATCCAGGTTCCGAATGGAGTCGCCGAGTACGAGATACTCTCGGTCGAGTACGTCTGAGCGCGTAGCGCGCCGGACCCACCCGGACCCCTCATGTCCCGCCGCAGCTCCAGCAACCGCTGGTACCAGAAGCAATCCTCTGACCCCTTCGTGAAGCGCCGCGAGCAGGCTGGCCTGCGCTCGCGTGCCGCGTTCAAGCTGGAGGAGCTGCTGGCGCGTGACCGCTTGCTGAAGTCCGGCCAGGTGGTGCTCGATCTGGGCGCAACCCCGGGTGGATGGAGCCAGGTGGTCGCGCCCATGGTCGGGCCTCAGGGTCTGGTGGTGGCGGTCGATATCCTGCCCATGGAGCCCCTGTCCGGCGTGACCTTCATCCGCGGGGATGCCACTGAGGCGCAGGTTGAGGAGGAGATCCGCGCTGCGCTGGCCGGGCGGGCCGTGGACCTTGTGATTTCGGACATGGCCCCCAATCTCACGGGAATACGCGCCGTGGATGAGGCGCGGTCGGTGCTGCTGGCCGAACAGGTCCTGCATCTCGCGCAGAACTTTCTGCGTGATGGCGGGACTATGATCATCAAGCTCTTCCAGCACAACGACACCGAGGTCTTTGTGCGCGAAGCGCGGCAGCACTTCGCGGCCGTTGCCCGACGCAAGCCGGCGGCCTCCCGCAGCCAGTCGCGGGAGTTCTACCTGGTGGCGGCCGGATTTCGGCTATAGTGGGCCACGCTGGGAAGCACGATCGTCATCCCTGAACCGTTGCCAGACCGCAACGAGAGGATTAGGTAACACAATGGCAAGAAATCTCGCGCTGTGGGCCGTCATCGCACTGGTGCTCATGCTGGTATTCCAGAACTTCGCGCCGCGCCACGGCGTGACCCGCCCGCTGGACTACTCGGATTTCGTCTCTTCCGTCAAAAGCGGCCAGGTCTCGCGGGTGACCCTCGACGGCCAGGCCATCGAGATGGAACTCCAGGACGGGTCCCGGCTTTTCACCTACAGCCCCGAAACCGACAACGGCGCGCTGATCGGCCTGCTGCTCGACAACAAGGTGCGCATCGAGGCCCAGCCACCGGCACGTCAGGGTCTGCTGATGCAGATCTTCATTTCCTGGTTCCCGTTCCTGCTGCTCATCGGAGTGTGGGTCTACCTCATGCGTCAGATGCAGGGCGGCGGCGGTGGTCGCGGTGCCCTGTCCTTCGGCAAGAGCCGGGCCCGCATGCTGAGCGAGGATCAGGTCCGCATCACCTTCAATGATGTGGCGGGCGTGGAAGAAGCCAAGGAGGAAGTGAAGGAGCTGGTCGACTTCCTGCGTGATCCCGGCAAATTCCAGAAGCTCGGTGGCAAGATTCCGCGTGGCGTGCTGATGGTGGGGCCGCCTGGCACCGGCAAGACGCTGCTCGCCAAGGCCATCGCGGGTGAGGCCAAGGTGCCGTTCTTCACCATCTCCGGCTCCGACTTCGTCGAGATGTTCGTGGGCGTGGGTGCTTCCCGCGTACGCGACATGTTCGCGCAGGCGAAGAAACACGCGCCCTGCATCATCTTCATCGACGAAATCGACGCGGTCGGGCGCCATCGTGGCGCCGGCCTTGGCGGCGGCCATGACGAGCGCGAACAGACCCTGAACCAGTTGTTGGTGGAAATGGATGGCTTCGAGGGCAATGAAGGCATCATCGTCATTGCCGCAACCAACCGACCCGATGTGCTCGACCCGGCACTGCTGCGACCCGGCCGCTTCGACCGCCAGGTCGTCGTGCCGCTGCCCGATGTGCGCGGTCGCGAGCAGATCCTGCGCGTCCACATGCGCAAGGTCCCGATCGCCGACGACGTGAAGCCCGGGATCCTCGCGCGCGGCACGCCGGGCTTCTCTGGGGCCGATCTCGCCAACCTTGTCAACGAGGCTGCGCTCTTCGCGGCCCGCAGCAACAAGCGCTTGGTGGGCATGGAGGAGTTCGAGCGCGCCAAGGACAAGATCATGATGGGTACGGAGCGCCGCTCCATGGTGATGAGCGAATCCGAGAAGAAGCTCACTGCCTACCACGAAGCGGGCCACGCCATCGTCGGCCGCAGCGTGCCTTCGCACGACCCGGTCTACAAGGTCACCATCATCCCGCGTGGCCGCGCCTTGGGCGTGACCATGTTCCTGCCCGAGGAAGACCGGCTCAGCTACAGCAAGGAGCGCCTCGAAAGCCAGATCGCGAGCCTCTTCGGCGGACGCCTCGCCGAGGAAATCGTTTTCGGCAAGGACATGGTTACCACGGGTGCTTCCAACGACATCGAACGCGTGACGGACATCGCGCGCAACATGGTCACCCGCTGGGGCCTTTCCGAGCGCCTCGGCCCCATGACCTACAGCGATGACGAGGGCGAGGTTTTCCTCGGCCACTCGGTCACCCAGCACAAGATGGTCTCGGACAGCACGGCCAGCGTGATCGACGAGGAAGTGCGCAGCATCATCGATCGCAACTACGGGCGTGCCCGCTCCATCCTGCTCGGCAATCTGGAAAAGCTGCACTCCATGGCTGACGCGCTGGTGAAGTACGAGACACTCGACAGCGACCAAATCGACGACATCATGGAGGGCCGGGTCCCGCGTGCCCCGCAGGGCTGGGATGATGAGGGTCGCGGCAGCACACCAGGCGCTTCTTCGGCGCCGCCGGCGGCTGATGCAGCGGGCGGACAGGAAGGTCCCATCGGCGGGCCGGCGCCCAGTCAGGGCTGAGGCTGCCAGTCACGAGGGCCGCGGGGGCGGCTCTCGCCGCGAGGGGGGAGATGAGATGGCATCAGCCACACGCAGGTATTTCGGCACGGACGGCATTCGGGGCAAGGTGGGTGAAGCCCCGATCACGCCCGATTTCGTCATGAAGCTCGGCGGTGCCGCCGGGCGCGTGCTCTCACACGGCTGCAGCACCCGTCCCAAGGTCCTCATCGGCAAGGACACCCGAGTCTCCGGCTATATGTTCGAATCCGCACTGGAGGCGGGTCTTTCCGCAGCCGGCGTGGACATCCACCTGCTGGGTCCCATGCCCACGCCCGGCATTGCCTATCTCACTCGGACTTTCCACGCCAACGCAGGGATTGTCATCAGCGCCTCGCACAATGGTTTCGAGGACAACGGCATCAAGTTCTTCTCGGCCACGGGACACAAGCTTCCGGATGAGGTCGAGGCCCGCATCGAGGCGGAGCTCGAGGCGCCGCTGAAAACCGTCACTTCGCGCGAGCTGGGCAAGGCGCATCGGGTGACAGATGCGGCTGGACGCTATATCGAATTCTGCAAAAGCACCCTCGGCATCAGTTCAACACTGCAGGGTCTGAAGGTGGTGGTGGACTGCGCCCATGGCGCGACCTACCACATCGCACCCGCCGTGCTGGAGGAGCTGGGTGCTGAAGTCAGCGTGATCGGCAACCGGCCGGACGGGTTCAACATCAATGCCGGCTTCGGTGCGACGGCACCCGAAGCCCTGCGACAGGCGGTGCTTGCGGCAGGCGCCGATGTGGGCATTGCGCTCGACGGCGACGGCGACAGGCTCATCATGGTCGATGCCCAAGGCGAGATCGTCGATGGCGACGAGATCACCTATGTGGTCGCGCGCCACCGCCAGCGTCTCGACCGCCTGCAGGGTGCGGTGGTTGGCACCCACATGAGCAACCTGGGCCTCGAACTCGCCCTGCGCGAAGCGGGGCTCGAACTGGTTCGCGCCAAGGTCGGTGATCGCTACATCATGGAGATCCTGACCGCGCGCGGCTGGACGCTCGGTGGAGAGTCCTCAGGCCACATCATCTGCCTCGATCTCACCACCACCGGCGATGGAATCATCTCGGCGCTGCAGGTGCTGGAGGCCATGATCCACTCGGGACGCACACTTGCGGAACTCAAGCAGGGCATGACCAAGCTGCCACAGGTGCTGGTCAATGTGCGTCTCCCACGGCGCGAGGACATCATGGGTCACGCAGGTGTGATGCGCGGCGTGCGCGCGGCGGAAACGCGTCTGGGTGATGCGGGCCGGGTGTTGCTGCGACCTTCCGGCACGGAGCCGGTGGTGCGGGTGATGGCCGAAGGCCAGGATGCGACGCTCGTGCACGAAGTCGTGCACGAGCTTGCCGAGGTTGTCCGCGCGGCGCTCGCCTGAGGCCTCCGCGTCTTCAGATATTCCGCAACAGTTCGTTGATGCCGACCTTCTCGCGGGTGCGGGCATCCACCCGCTTGACGATCACGGCGCAGTACAGGCTGTGGCTGCCATCCGCAGCCGGCAGATTCCCCGAGACCACCACTGAGCCCGGAGGCACGCGACCGTAGCTCACCTCCCCGGTGGCGCGATCGTAAATCCGGGTGCTCTGGCCGATGTACACGCCCATCGAGACCACCGAACCCTCACCGACGATCACGCCCTCCACGATTTCCGAGCGGGCCCCGATGAAGCAGTTGTCCTCGATGATGGTGGGCGAGGCCTGCAAGGGTTCCAGCACGCCGCCGATACCGACGCCACCGGACAGGTGCACGTTCTTGCCAATCTGCGCGCAGGAACCCACCGTTGCCCAAGTGTCCACCATGGTGCCGTTGTCGACGAAAGCGCCGATGTTGACGTAGCTCGGCATCAGCACCACGCCGCTGCCGATGAAGCACCCGCGCCGCACGGTGGCCGGCGGCACCACCCGCGCACCGATGCGCCGGAAGTCGGCATCGGACATCCCGGCAAACTTGAGCGGCACCTTGTCGAAATAACGCGTGTTGCCAGCCTCCATCACCTGGTTGTCATGCAGCCTGAATGACAGCAGCACCGCCTTCTTTGCCCATTCATGCACATGCCAGGTGTCGCCACGCTTTTCGGCCACCCGCAGGGTTCCGGCCTCGAGACGCGCGAGGGTTTCCTCGACGGCCGCGCGTTCGCCGTCCGCGGCCGTGGCCGGGGTGAGCTCCGCGCGGCGTTCGAAGGCGTCGTTGATGATGTTTTCAAGATCCTGCATGGGAGCTCCTGTTCAAAGTTTCTGCATGACATTGCGAATGCGGTGAGCGGCCTCGACGCAGCTGGCCTGTTCGGCCACCAGCGCGATGCGCAGGCGATTGCGCCCGGGATTGTGGCCATCCACCGTGCGCGCCAGGAACTGGCCGGGCAGGGTGGTCACGTTGGCCTCGCGGATGAGCAAACGGCACATCTCGAGATCATCGATGGGGAATTCCGGCCACAGGTAGAACCCTCCGGCCGGCAAGGTGAGCGGCAGGCAGTCCCCGAGAATCTCGGCCATCGCGGCGAATTTGGCGCGGTAGAACGCGCGATTCTCGATGACATGCGCGTCATCGCGCCAGGCGGCGACGCTGGCCGCCTGCACGTGAAGGGGCATGGCCGAGCCGTGGTAGGTCCGGTACTTCAGGAAGCTCGCGATGAGTGCGGGATCGCCGGCCACGAAGCCCGAGCGCAAGCCGGGGGCATTGGAACGCTTGGACAGGCTGTGCATCACCAGGCAACGACTGAAGTCGTGCCGCCCACTGTGCCAGGCCGCCTCCAGCAAGCCCGGCGGCGGGCAGGACTCATCCAGATAAAGCTCGGAATAGCATTCATCCGAGACCACCGCGAAATCGTGGCGGTCGGCCAGATCAAGCAGTGCCACCATGCGCTCCCGGGACATCACGGACCCGGCAGGGTTGGAGGGCGTGCAGAGGTACATGAGGGCGCAGCGATCAAGCAAGGCGGGAGCCAGAGCCTCGAAATCGGGCAGAAAGTCCCGATGGGCCGGACAGGGCATGAAGACCGGCTCCGCCCCCGCGAGCAACGCCGCGCCTTCGTAGATCTGGTAGAAGGGATTCGGCATCAGCACTGCGTCCCGCGCCGCATTGCGTGGCACAAGGGTCTGGGCGATGGCAAACAGAGCCTCGCGCGTGCCATTCACCGGCAGGACCATCCGCTCGGGGTCCACTGCATCAGCGGGGAGGCCAAAACGCCGTGCCAGCCAGTTGGAAATGGTTTCGCGCAGGGGCGCTACCCCCTTCGTTGCGGGGTACTTGGCCGTGCCAGCCAGTGCGCCGACCAGTGCCTCATGCACCAGCGTTGGCGTGGGGTGCTGGGGTTCCCCGATCGACAGGTTGATCGGCGATAGGGCGTGGGTGTGGGGCAGGTCCTTGCGCAGCGCCGCGAGGCGCTCGAAAGGGTACGGCTGGAGTCGGGAGAGACCGGGATTCATGCAGGGCGGCCGGGTGTAATTGCGGCGCACAGTATAGGGAATGCGACTGGCGGGCGGCATCGGTATCGCAGTGCCGCACGATTGAGCTATCCTTTGCGGCCTTTTTTCCCGGGCTTGGAAGCAGGTACATGTCGCACAAGATTCTTCTCCTGGCAGGTGATGGCATCGGGCCGGAAATCGTGGGTGCCGCCACCGGAGTGCTCGATGCCTTGCGCACGCGCTTCGGCCTGGACGCCGAGGTGGAGAATGCGCTCATGGGGGGCTGCGCGGTGGATGCCACCGGCGATCCGCTTCCCGAAGCGACCTTGGCGCTGGCGCGGGCCTCCGACGCCATCCTGCTCGGCGCGGTGGGCGGACCCAAATGGGATGCCATCGAGCGCGATCGCCGTCCGGAGCGGGGGCTCCTCAGGCTGCGCTCCGGCCTCGACCTGTTCTGCAATCTGCGCCCCGCCATGCTGTATCCGGCGCTGGCCGCCGCCTCCACGCTCCGGCCGGAAGTGGTGGAGGGCCTTGACCTCATGATCATCCGCGAGCTCACCGGGGACATCTACTTCGGTAAACCTCGGGGCATCGAGACCAACGCCCAGGGTGAGCGTTTCGGTTACAACACCATGATCTACACGGAGCGCGAGATCAGGCGCATTGCGCACTCCGCATTCCGTGCCGCATTGCTGCGTGGGCGCAAGGTGTGTTCGGTGGACAAGGCGAATGTGCTCGAGGCCACCGAATTCTGGCGCGAGATCGTGACCGATGTGGCTCGCGAATACCCCGATGTGACGCTCACCCACATGTACGTGGACAACGCTGCCATGCAGCTGGTGCGGGCGCCGAAGCAGTTCGATGTCATGGTCACCGGCAACATCTTCGGCGACATTCTTTCGGACCTCGCCTCCATGCTCACGGGGTCCATTGGCATGCTGCCCTCGGCCTCTCTCAATGCCGACAACAAGGGCATGTTCGAGCCCATTCATGGCTCGGCACCGGATATCGCAGGCCGTGATGTCGCCAATCCGCTGGCGACCATCCTCTCGCTGGCGATGATGTTGCGCTACTCCCTTGGCGAGGCAGCCCAAGCGGAACGGGTCGAACAGGCAGTGTCTCGCGTGCTCGCCGACGGTTACCGCACGGCAGACATCCACGCCCCCGGCACGCAACTGGTGGGAACCCGGGAGATGGGCAGCAAGGTCGTGGCAGCGCTCGGCGGCTGATTACCAGGAAATCCGCAAGATGAGCAGAAAATTCAATGTGGCGGTGGTGGGTGCAACCGGTGCGGTGGGCGAGACCATACTCTCCATCCTCGAACAGCGCCGGTTTCCCGTCGACAAGGTCTATGCGGTTGCCAGCGAGCGCTCGGCGGGGATGCGAATCCCCTTCGCCGGGACCCACCTGCAGGTACAGGATTTGAACACCTTTGATTTCAGCGGTGTGCAGATTGGTCTGTTCTCGCCTGGCGCCTCGGTGTCCAAGGTGTTTGCGCCCAAGGCTGCCGAAGCCGGGTGCGTGGTGATCGACAACACCTCCCAGTTCCGTTACGACGACGACATCCCGCTGGTAGTGCCAGAGGTCAATCCGGCCGCAATCGCCGACTATCGTAACCGGGGCATCATCGCCAACCCGAATTGCTCCACCATCCAGATGCTGGTGGCATTGAAGCCCATCCACGTTGCGGTGGGGATCACCCGCATCAACGTGTGCACCTATCAGGCGGTGTCGGGGACCGGCAAGGAAGCGATCGAGGAGCTGGCGCAGCAGACCGCCGCCTTGCTGAATGCCAAACCCATAGAGGCCAAGGTCTACCCCAAGCAGATAGCCTTCAACTGCCTGCCCCACATCGACGTCTTCCAGGACAACGGCTACACCAAGGAAGAGATGAAGATGGTGTGGGAGACGCGCAAGATCATGGGGGATGACAGCATCCAGGTGAACCCCACCACGGTCCGGGTACCGGTGTTCTTCGGCCACTCCGAGGCGGTGCATATCGAAACCCGCGACAAGATCACGGCCGAAGCCGCCCGTGCCCTGCTCGAGAGGGCGCCGGGCGTGAAGGTGCTCGATACCCGCCAGGATGGCGGCTACCCCACTGCGGTCACCGAAGCCGCACACGCCGACGCCGTGTTTGTCGGGCGTATCCGTGAGGACATCTCCCACCCGCGTGGATTGAACCTGTGGGTGGTGGCCGACAATGTGCGCAAGGGGGCTGCACTCAACAGCGTGCAGATCGCGGAAGTGTTGGTACGCGACTATTTGTAAGTTAAAGTTGAAGCTGGTTCGCAAGCGCGTGGATGGCCGGCGGTGCCCGGAATCGGGTGCTTCGGCCCACGCGTGCAGCGCGTCACCGGGGGGCAGCCTCCCTCAAGCCACGCCTGATCATAGGAAGCGCAGCATGCGACGGATGAGAGCCGTTGTCCTGGTCCTGACGGCTTTGCTGAGTCCCTTGGCCATGGCCCTGGGACTCGGGGCTCTCGAAACCCGTTCCTCGCTCAACGAACCCTTCGAAGCGCGTATCTCCTTCACCGGCAGCTCGGTCAAGGACTTCGACACCCTCAAGGCGCGCCTCGCCGACACGACGCAGTTCGCCCGGGCCGGCATCCCACGCGAATCCGTGTTGCTCATGCTCCGTTTCGAGGTGGTGGCGGATGAGCCGGGCGCCGAGTATCTGCGAATCCGCAGCCTCGACCCCGTGCGTGAGCCCTATCTCAATTTCCTCATCGAGCTCGATTGGGCCAACGGCCGTATCGTGCGCGAGTACACGGTCCTGCTGGATCCCCCCGAATATGCACAAGGTCGTCCGGCGGGAGTGGCTGCCCCGGTCACGGCCGCCGGGCCTGCGTTGGTTGCCGCGCTGCCTGCATCCGCCACTGTGGCCGCCACGCCGGCGCCTGCGGCCCTGCCCGCGCCAACCTCCCCGAGCACCCCTGCAGTGGCCCCACCGGCTGACGCCGCCACGGGCCAGATCACCGTGCCGCCCGGCGCCACCGCGTGGGAGCTCGCACTGGATTACCGACCGGATCGCACGGTGAGTGTGCACCTGATGATAATGGCGCTGGTGCGCGCCAATCCCGAGGCGTTCGTCGGCGGAAACGTGAATCGTCTGCGGCGGGGTGTGGTCCTGCGCCTGCCCGAGCCGGCGGAAATTTCCGCGCTGGATCGGCCCGCTGCAACTGCGGAATTCGAGCGTCAGGCCGAGGCCTGGCAGGCCCTGCGCCAGCAGCAGGCAACGCCGGTCCCGGTACCCGCGGCCACGCCAGAGTCCGCGGTGGCCGCGACGGCACCTGCAGAGTCCACCACTCCTGCCGAGCCGACTGCAGGCGACGCAGACACCGAAGTGGCAGACCTCGAGGCCATCATCGAGGAGGCCGTAGAGGAATCTGTTGAGGAAGCTGCGGCCGATGCAGCGAAGGAGGCGGCCTCCGCGGACGTTGCGACCGACGCCGCCCTGGCTGCGGACGAGACGGCGCAGACCCCGCCCGATGCGCTGGAGGACGCGCTGGAGCGCGAGGCACGGCTTGAACTCTCGGCCCCCGAGACACAAGAGGCCAGCGAGGCGCCCGGCAATGATGCGGAGGGGACTGCTGACCCCGCGCTCGCCATGGAAAGCGCGGATGTGAGTGCCCGCGAGAATGCGGAGCTGGAGGCGAGGCTCACCGAGGCGGAACAGATCATCGATCTCCTCCAGCGCCAGCTGAAGGTCAAGGACGAGGAACTGGCCGCGCTTCAGGCCAAGGCAGAACGCGCCCGCGCCGCGCCGCCGCCCGAACCCGAGACGGTTGGAATGCTGGACAGCCTGGTCCCGGAGGCTCTGCGCGATGCCTTGCCCGGCGGTGCTGCCACGGTCGTCGGCATCCTTGTCCTGCTGATAGTGCTGCCTGCCTTGCTGATCCAGCGCGCGGCCGCCAGCCGACGGACCTTGAGCCTGCCCGCACCGGGTGGCCACCCGGTCCAGACATCGCTGGAGCCTGAAATCCCGGAAATCGATCTTTCGCTGGATCAAACCCGTGCGGAGGCCGCGCGGGGGTCGCTGGCGGATCTGGCCGATGAGCTCGACCTCTCTCTGGAAGATACCTCAGAGTTTCCCCCCACCGGCGGTTATCCCGAGACGACGCTACCGGCGCCCGAAACCACCGTGGGAGAATCCCTCGCCGACATCACGCGTTCCATGGAAGCCTCCATCGCAAGCCTTGACGTGGACGATGAGGGCGACAGCGTGCTGAGCTTGTCGCTGGAGCCTGACGAAGAGGGCGGTGATATCGAACTCGACTTCACCTTGGGCGATGCGGGTTCCTCGCCCATGGTCGACACCATGGCGCTGGATCCGGACGCCCTGCGCAAATCCGCCGAGGCGCGCAATCGGGCCGAACTCGCCCTGCAGGGCGAGGAAGAGGAAAGCAGCCCCCTGCACCAGACCGATACCAAGCTCAATCTTGCACGCGCCTACATCGAACTCGGGGATGCCGACGGTGCCCGTCAGATACTTGAAGAGGTATTGCAGACAGGCAACGCCACGCAGCTGGAAGAAGCGCGTCGCCTGATGACGCAAATCGCCTGAGAGCCGGCCGGAGCGCCCGCCCGGGCGGCTGGCGAGAGCAATGAAGATCGCCCCTAAGATCGCCTTGGGTCTTGAATACGACGGCGCAGCCTTCAGCGGCTGGCAGACCCAGCGCCACGCACGCACGGTGCAGGCCTGTCTGGAAGAAGCGCTGTCCAAGGTCGCGGATCATCCGGTCACGACCTGGTGTGCCGGCCGCACAGACGCCGGTGTCCATGCCACGGGCCAGGTTGTTCACTTCGAGACCCATGCAGTGCGCAGCCTGCGGTCGTGGGTGCTCGGGACCAATGCCAACCTGCCACGGGAAGTGGCGGTACGCTGGGCGGTCGAAGTCCCGCAGGATTTCAACGCGCGCTTTTCCGCGACTGCGCGCGCTTACCGGTATGTCATCCTGAACCAGCCGACCCGAGTCGCCCTGTGGGCACGCCGTGCAACCTGGGAGCTCAAGCCGCTCGATGCCGCGCGCATGAATACTGCCGCGCAGGCGCTGGTGGGCGAGCACGATTTTTCAAGCTTCCGAGCTGCGGGCTGCCAGGCCAGTCATCCCGTCCGCACCGTGCACCGCATCGCCATACGTCGGGAGGACAGCAAGGTGATACTCGATGTGGAAGCAAACGCCTTCCTGCAGCATATGGTGCGCAACCTCACCGGTGCGCTGCTCGAAATCGGACGGGGCGAACGCCCGGTAGACTGGATCGACGCCCTGCTGGCGGCGCGGGACCGCACCCGGGCTGGCGTGACAGCGCCCCCGGACGGGCTCTATCTCATCCGCGTGGAGTATCCCCCGCACTTCGGAATCCCGACCTCGGATTCGAGCGGCCTTGCGCCATGAGGCCGGTGCTTGCTGTACCCATTCCTTGCCCGGGTGGATAATCGTCAGCCCCGGCGCACGACGCCGCCACCATTGCCAAAATCCAAGCGCCATGCCACGAGTCCGGATCAAGATCTGCGGGATTACCCGGCTGGATGACGCGCTCGCCGCGGTGGAGGCGGGCGTGGATGCGCTGGGCTTCGTGTTCTATCCGCCGAGCCCACGCTATCTCACCGCTCAGGCGGCGGGGCGCATCATCGAACGCCTGCCGCCGTTCATCAGCACGGTTGGGCTGTTCGTCGACGCCGAGGGGGCGCTCATGCGTGCGCAGGTGGAGGAGTCCGGTGTCGACCTTGTACAGTTTCACGGCGCGGAAACCCCCGCCGATTGCACGGCGAGCCCTCGACCTTGGATCAAGGCCGTCCAGGCGAGGCCCGGGCTGGATTTCGCGCGCATTGCACTGCAGTATGCAGGCGCTCGCGCCTTGCTCATCGACGCTTGGCACCCTGAGCTTCCGGGTGGCACCGGAGTCTCCTTCGACTGGTCACTGCTCACGGGACCCAGGGACTACCCCCTGGTGCTGGCCGGAGGGTTGGACGCGGGCAACGTGGGCACCGCCCTGAAGCTGCTCGCACCCTATGCCGTGGATGTGAGCGGCGGAGTAGAATCATCCAAAGGAATCAAGAACATCGCGAAGATTCGCGAGTTCGTTGCCGAGGTACGAAACTTTGAACGCCAAGCCTGATCTGCAGCGCACCTTGTCACAGTTCGAGATGCAGCCCGATGCGCGCGGGCATTTCGGCCCTTACGGCGGCAAATTCGTGTCCGAGACCCTGATGGGCCCGCTCGCTGAACTGGAAGCCGCCTACCGCAAGTACTCCACGGACCCGGAATTCCTTGCCGAGCTCGAGGACGATCTCAAGCACTATGTCGGACGGCCATCCCCCCTGTATTACGCGCGACGCTGGTCCGAAGCCTTGGGCGGTGCGCGGATCTACCTGAAACGTGAAGACCTGAACCACACCGGGGCGCACAAGATCAACAGCGCGTTAGGTCAGGCCCTGCTGGCACGACGCATGGGCAAGCGCCGCATCATCGCCGAGACGGGTGCCGGCCAGCATGGCGTGGCAACCGCCACGGTGTCGGCCAGATTCGGGCTGACCTGTCGCGTCTACATGGGCGCCAACGATATCCAGCGCCAGTCGCTCAACGTGTTCCGCATGAAACTGCTGGGCGCGGAGGTGATGCCCGTCACGAGCGGATCGAAAACGCTGAAGGACGCGCTCAACGAGGCGATGCGCGACTGGGTGAGCAACGTCGACGACACCTTCTACATCATCGGGACCGTGGCCGGGCCGCACCCGTATCCGATGATCGTGCGCGACTTCCAGGCCATCATCGGTCGTGAGACCCGTGAGCAATGCCTGGCTCAGCTTGGCCGGCTGCCCGATGCGGTACTGGCCTGTGTGGGCGGTGGCTCGAATGCGATGGGTATCTTCCATCCGTTCCTGGAGGACACTTCGGTGCGGCTGATCGGCGTGGAAGCCGGAGGGGATGGCGTGGAGACCGGCCGCCACTCGGCGCCCTTGAGTGCCGGTCGACCCGGAGTACTCCACGGCAACCGCACTTACCTGATGCAGGATGAGAACGGCCAGATCATCGAGACCCATTCGGTCTCGGCGGGGCTCGATTATCCCGGCGTCGGTCCCGAGCACTCATGGCTGAAGGACATCGGACGGGCCGAGTACGTGGCGGTGACGGACGAGGAAGCGCTCGCGGCTTTCCGCAATCTCACCCGCACCGAAGGCATCATGCCCGCGCTGGAATCCAGTCACGCGCTTGCCTGGGTCGAAAAACTCGCGCCCACTCTGGCGCGCGATCAGATTCTGGTCATCAACCTGTCCGGCCGTGGTGACAAGGACATCCCCACGGTAGCCAACCTCGATGGCATCACCCTCTAGGAACCGCCTTGTGAACCCTCTCGGAGTATCGCGTTGAGTCAGAATCGCATTCCCCGCCGTTTCGCAGAGCTTGCCGCCGCGCGACGCGCCGGGCTCATCACTTTCATCACGGCTGGCGATCCCGACGCCGACACCACCCTGGCCAGCATGCAGGCGTTGGTCCGCGGTGGCGCCGATCTCATCGAGCTTGGGGTGCCCTTCTCCGATCCGATGGCGGACGGACCAACCATCCAGCGTGCCAGCGAACGCGCGCTGGAAGGCGGTATGACCCTCGCGCGCGTGCTCGAACTGGTGAGCCGTTTTCGCACGACCGATAACACGACGCCGGTTGTGCTGATGGGCTACCTGAATCCCATCGAGTGCATGGGCTACGAGCGTTTCGCGGAGCGCGCCGTGGCCGCCGGTGTGGATGGTGTGCTCACGGTCGACCTGCCCCCGGAAGAGTCCCATGACTGCCACGAAGCCTTCGCCCGACACGGACTGGAGCAGATCTACCTGCTGGCGCCCACCTCCGGCCAGGAGCGCGTGCGTGCCATCTGCGCACGGGCCTCGGGTTTCGTCTACTACGTGTCGGTAAAAGGAGTCACGGGACAGAAAACCTCCGATGCCGATGAGGTACAGCGCTTCGTGAGCACACTGAAAGGACAGACCACACTCCCTGTGGGCGTGGGTTTCGGCGTACGCACCCCTGAAGCCGCGGCGGTGCTGGCCGGCTTCAGTGACGCGGTGATCGTGGGCAGTGTGCTGGTCGAGCTTATTGAGCAACACGCCCGCGAGCCGGCGGAACTGGCGCGGCGCCTGGAAGCCTTTGCACGCGACATGCGTGCCGCCATGGACGCGCGGCGCGCGGCTTGAGCGAGAGCAGATCGTGAACTGGTTCAAGAAACTCCTGCCGTCCCGCATTCGCATCGAGGGCGCGGGCCGTAAATCCATTCCCGAAGGCGTCTGGTCGAGCTGTCCCAGCTGCAAGGCGGTGCTCTATCGCGCGGAGCTCGAACGGAATCTCGAAGTCTGCATCAAGTGCGGACACCACATGCGCATCTCCGCCCGCAAGCGCCTGCAACAGTTCCTTGATGCCGGCACTGGAGTGGAGATCGGCCAGAACATCGCGCCGGCGGATTTCCTCAAGTTCAAGGATTCGAAACGTTACCGGGATCGCCTGAGCGCGGCGCAAGAGGAAACCGGTGAGAATGACGCGCTGGTGGTCCAGCGCGGCACCCTGCTTGGCATGCCGCTGGTGGCGGCGGCGTTTGATTTCGATTTCATGGGTGGGTCGATGGGCTCGGTGGTGGCTGTGTGCTTCGTGCGTGGCGCCCGACGTGCCCTGGAGGAACGTGTGCCGCTGGTCTGCTTCCATGCCAGTGGCGGCGCCCGCATGCAGGAAGCGCTCGTCTCGTTGATGCAGATGGCCAAGACCAGCGCCGCGGTGGCCGAACTCCGCGCCCAACGCCTGCCGTACGTCTCCGTACTGACCGACCCCACCATGGGGGGGGTCTCCGCCAGCATTGCGATGCTGGGCGATCTCAACGTGGCCGAGCCGAATGCACTCATCGGTTTTGCCGGGCCCCGCGTGATTGAACAGACCGTGCGCCAGGTGCTGCCGGAGGGTTTCCAGCGCAGTGAGTTCCTGCTGGATCACGGCGCGCTCGACTTCATCTGTGATCGTCGCGAGTTGCGCCAACGCCTCGGTAGCGCGCTCGCGATTCTCATGCATGCCGAAGCACCGGCACAGACTCTCGCCTGAACCCGCATGCAATGAACATCCCTTCGCAGACGGGGCGTGACGAGGACGCTGCTGCGACTTCCCCGCGCTCCCTGCAGGACTGGTTGAGCTGGCAGGAGACGCTGCACACCCGCGACATCGAGCTGGGGCTGGACCGCTGTCGCGCGGTGGCGGCCCGACTGGGGCTTTTGTCCCTGCCATGCACCGTCATCACCGTGGCAGGCACCAATGGCAAGGGTTCCACGGTGGCGATGCTGGAGCGCATCTACAGCGAAGCCGGCTACCGCGTCGCGGCTTACACGTCGCCGCATCTCATCCGTTACAACGAGCGCATCAGGATTCAGCACCACCCCGTGAGTGATGACCAGATCTGCGCCGCATTCGAGCGCGTGGACGCCGCACGGGACGGTACTCCGCTCACGGTATTCGAGTTCGGAACCCTTGCCGCACTGATGATCTTTGCCGAGGCCGGACTCGATCTCGCCATCCTGGAGGTGGGCATGGGCGGGCGTCTCGATGCCGTCAACCTCGTTGATGCGGACGTGGCGGTGATCGCCACTCTCGATATCGACCACGTGGAGTTCCTCGGTGGAACCCGTGAGGAAATCGCACGGGAGAAAGCGGGCATCATGCGCGCGGGAAGACCGGCCGTGTGCTCCGATCCGCAGGTGCCGCACAGCCTGGTCGATGTGGCGCGCGAGACTGGCGCGCAACTGGCGTTGCTGGGCCAATCCTTCCATTTCGTCGACAACCAGGATTACTGGACCTGGTGGTCCGGTGATGTGCTGCTGGACCATCTGCCCAAACCCAGCCTCAGCGGCGGCTACCAGCTGCGCAACGCATCGGGCGTACTGAAGGCGGTCGAGCGTCTCGCAACACGCCACCCGGTCAACCGGGACCAGATTGCCGCAGCCTTGTCCTCGACCGTGCTGCCCGGGCGCTTCCAGCGTCTCCCGGGACCGGTGGAGTACATTCTCGACGTGGCCCACAATGCGCAGGCAGTGGAGTATTTCGTCGCCACCCTCATGACTCTCCCGCCGGTGCCGAAGACGCATGTGGTGCTTGGCATGCTTCGCACGAAGGATCGCGCCAGCGTGATGAACCGATTATCCAAGGTGGTGGATTACTGGCACCTCGCCACGCTCACGGCGCGCCAGGGTGCCCTCGCCGCTGAACTGGCGGATACCTGGCGCGGATTGGCGAGACGCGGTGTCGCGGATCTCCATGATTCCGTGGCAGAGGCGGTACGCAGCGCCGCGGACAAGGCGGCTCCCGGTGAACGGGTGCTCATCGTCGGCTCGTTCATCACGGTGGGCGAGGCCTTGGCCATTCTTCGACCCGAGTTCTCCTGATACCCGGCCTGCCATGGAACCCCAACTCAAACAGAGACTGATTGGTGCAGCGGTGCTGGTGAGCCTCGCCGTGCTCATCATTCCGGCGTTCCTCGAACAGGAGACGCCGCCGGTACCGCGCGTCGTGCCGCGCGACATGGCGCCCATGCCGGTCTATGAATTCCCGGATGCACCTGCCGAGCCTGCGCCAGAAGTAATCGAGGAAGTCTCGGCAGGGCTGACTGCGGATCCCGAAGCCATGGCCGGCCTGCTTCCACCGGAACCCACCCTCCCGATACCGGAACCGAAGCCAGAAGCGAGTCCGCCTGCCCCGGCCGAGACCGCGCAAGCGGCTCCACCCAAGCCGGTTGCCATTCCAGTTCCTGCAGCCGAGCCCCTTCCGCCGCCCGCGCGGCCGACGCCGGGCGGTACCACGCAAGTGCCGCGCAATGGCGGGTGGGTGATCCAGCTTGGAAGCTTTTCCAGTATGGAAAACGCGGACAGCCTGCGGGCTCGTCTCATCGTGGGAGGATTTCAGGCCTTCGTATCCCCGCTGCAGGTGGATGGCAAGCAGAGCTTTCGTGTGCGCGTGAGTGGGGGCAAGGATCGGGTTGCGGCCGAGGCCATGCGCAGCAGACTGAGAGAGGAGCTTGGGTATTCCGGGATGATTGTCAGGGGCGATTGAGTGAGCCTGCACTGGGCCGATCTCTTCATCCTGGCCGTGGTCGGACTCTCGGCGCTGCTCAGCCTCTTTCGCGGGCTGGTGCGCGAAGTGCTGTCCCTGCTCGGCTGGGCCTGCGCAGGTTGGGGCGCATTCACTTTCGCCCCCCCGCTTGCAGCCCGTTTCGCCGATGTGGTTGAAGTCCCCTCGGCACGCCTCGCGCTCGCTTTCATCGTTCTGCTGGTGGGTATCCTGCTTGTATTCGCACTGCTCAATTTCCTGATCGGGCGCCTGGTGGCGCATACCGGTCTCACGGCTACCGATCGCATGCTGGGTGTGTTCTTCGGTGTGGCCCGCGGGGTGGCGATTGCAACAGCGCTGGTGATGGTGGCGGGTCTTACGCCACTGCCGCGCGACCCTTGGTGGCGTGAGCCGGTGCTGCTACCCCATGTCGAGGCACTGGCCAGGCTCGCCATCACGTGGCTGCCTCCTGAATTTGCCGGGCATTTCGACTACGATCAGGAACCCGCCGCAGCAGCGACGGATGCCGGCTCTTCTTAACCCCGAACGCGAGCAACTCACGCATGTGTGGACTGATCGGAATCGTCGCCAGGGAGGCCGTCAACCAGAGCATCTACGATGGCTTGACCGTGCTCCAGCATCGCGGCCAGGACGCGGCGGGAATCGCCACCTACGAGGACGGGCGGGTTTACCTGCGCAAATCCAACGGGCTGGTGCGCGATGTGTTCCACACCCGCCACATGATCAATCTGAAGGGCCGCATGGGCATAGGCCATGTGCGCTACCCCACCGCGGGAGCCTCTTCCACCGCCGAGGCACAACCTTTCTACGTCAATTCACCCTATGGCATCTCGCTGGGACACAACGGCAACCTGACCAACTCCGATCAACTCAAGCGCGAGTTGTTCCAGGAGGGTCTGCGGCATATCAATACCGACTCCGACTCGGAAGTGCTGCTCAATGTCTTCGCGCATGAGCTGCAGAGTTTCGGCAAGCGCAGGATCGGCCCGGAGGACATTTTCAACGCCATCGGCCGGCTCCATGCCCGCTGCCGCGGCGGTTATGCGGCGGTGGCAATGATCACCGGCGTCGGCATCGTGGGCTTCCGCGATCCCTGGGGCATACGTCCCATCGTGTTTGGCATGCGCGAGACTGCCAACGGTCCGGAATACATCATCGCGTCCGAGAGCGTTGCGATTGATGTGCTCGGCTTCAGGCTCATCCGCGACATCGCGCCCGGTGAAGCCATTTTCATCAGCAAGGAAGGCGAGTTCCACTCCCGACAGTGCGCGGAGTCGCCGCGCCTCGCCCCCTGCATCTTCGAGCATGTCTATTTCGCGCGGCCCGACTCCATCATCGATGGGGTCTCGGTGCACAAGGCACGCATGCGCATGGGTGAAGCCCTCGCGCACAAGATTCGTCGTGAGTGGCTGAACCACGACATCGACGTCGTCATCCCCATTCCCGACACCTCGCGCACGGCGGCGCTGGAACTTGCCCACACGCTGGGCGTGGATTACCGCGAAGGCTTCATCAAGAACCGTTACATCCCACGCACCTTCATCATGCCCGGCCAGGCCATGCGCCGGAAATCCGTGCGCCAGAAACTGAACGCCATCGGACTCGAATTCGAAGGCAAGAACGTATTGCTGGTGGACGACTCCATCGTGCGCGGCACCACTTTCTCGCAGATCGTGGAGATGGCGCGGGAGGCGGGCGCACGCCGGGTCTATATCGCCTCGGCCGCACCGCCGGTGGCCTTCCCCAATGTCTACGGCATCGACATGCCGACCGGTGAAGAGCTCGTTGCCTACAACCGTTCGGTGGACGAGATCTGCCGGCTGCTGGGCGCGGATCGCCTCATCTATCAGGATCTCGAGGATCTGGTGGAATGTGCCCGCCGTGGCAATGCGGCCATCGAGGAATTCGATCTGTCCTGCTTCACGGGGTGTTACGTGACGGGTGATGTGAGCGAGGGCTATCTGAACCACGTGGGGCTGCAACGGTCGGACGAGGCCAAGGCCCGCCGCGCGGCGCAGAGCAATGCGCTGCAGGATGTGCACGTCGGCAGCGGCGCGGTCGTGGACCTGAACTGAACCCGCCTGGACCTCCTGCCGCAAAAGCCGCCATGACCGACGATTCCCTCGACACCTGCGGGCTCGACACGCTCGCCACGCACGCCGGCTCGCACCGTTCTGCCGAACGGGAGAACAGCGAGCCCGTCTTCCTCACCTCCAGCTTCTGTTTCGACTCGGCAGCGCATGCAGCGGCGGTATTCGCCGGTGACGTGGACGGCAATGTCTATTCGCGATTCACCAATCCGACTGTGCGTGCCTTCGAGGAGCGTCTCGCTGCGCTCGAAGGCGGGGAGGCCTGCCTCGCCACGGCGTCCGGGATGAGCGCAATCCTCACCTTGGTCATGGGGCTGCTGAAATCCGGTGACCATGTGGTGTGCTCACGCAGTGTCTTTGGCACCACCACCGGCCTGCTTCAGTCCATGAGCCGGTTCGGCATAGCGGTGAGCTTCGTCGAGGCAGCCGACGTCTCGGCCTGGACGGCCGCGGTCACGCCGAACACCCGGCTGATGTTTCTGGAGACGCCCTCCAATCCACTCGGCGAGGTGGTTGATATCGCGGCGGTCGCCACCATCGCCCGTGCGCAGGGTGATTGCCTGCTGGCGGTGGACAACTGCTTCTGCACGCCTGCGCTGCAGCGTCCCCTGGCGCTGGGTGCCGACATCGTCATCCACTCCGCGACCAAATATCTGGACGGGCAGGGGCGATGTGTCGGCGGCGCGCTGGTGACCACCGCCCAGCTCATCCGCGAAAAATTCTTTCCCTTTCTGCGCGCTGCCGGGCCCAGCATGAGTCCGTTCAATGCCTGGGTTTTCCTCAAGGGGCTGGAGACGCTCAATCTGCGCATGCGCGCCCATTCCGCGAACGCCGGTGCACTGGCCGAATGGCTGCAAGGCCACCCGGCCGTCAGCCGTGTCCACTACCCGGGGCTGGCCACGCATCCCCAGCGCGCACTGGCGCTGCGGCAGCAGACCGGCTTTGGCGGCATTGTTTCCTTCGAAGTGGAGGGGGGGCGCGAAGCGGCGTGGCGGGTCATCGATGGCGTGCGGCTCTTCGCCATCACCGGCAATCTGGGCGATACGCGCAGCATCATCACGCATCCGGCGACCACCACTCATGGCCGACTCAGCGCAGACGATCGGGCCAAGGCCGGCATCGTTGATGGCTTGGTGAGGCTCTCGGTCGGGCTGGAAGACGTGGCTGATCTTCGACGGGATCTGGCGGCGGCACTGGCACCGCTGCAGTCCGGCGCCTGAGGCGGGCCGGGATTCAGGAACCCCGGCGGTAGAGACGGTTCCGGCGGGAGCCCTGCGCGCGGATCTCGACCACCTCATGCAGACCTGCGGCAGCGAGTCGCTGTTCGATTTCTGCCGCGTTGGTGAGCCTGGTTTCCCCTTCAATTTCGATCAGCAGCGATTTCACCGCCGGCAGGGTTTTTTCGGCGCCACGAACGATGTCCACTTCGATGCCGTCCACGTCGATTTTGATGTGATTAGGCGCCGGCAGGCCGAAGAGCTCGCGAAAATCATCCACTGAGCAGGCCGGAATGGCCTGTTCGAACACCGCCTCGAAGCTGCCGAAGGTATTGCGTGCCTCGCCCAGTGCATTGCTGCCATGGCCGGCGTCCATGTGACGCATGTGGAGGTGAGCGAGCCGCCGCTGCCCCTGACCCAGGGCCAGGCAGAGCGGACTGACGAATCTGCCGAGGCCATTCAGCGCCACATGTTCCACCAGCAGGCCGAAATTGAAGCCGGAGGGTTCGAAGGCCAGCAGCGGGTTGCGTCCGCCGAGTGCGGCGTAGAGGGAGTAGAGCCCGACGTTGGCGCCGACGTCCCACAGGGTCTCCCCGGGCGCGAAGCCGTCGATCCAGGCGAGGGTTTCCGGCTCATCTGTATGGAAGCGCGACACCGCACTGGCCACGAACGAGCCCCGCAGCTGCTTGAACAGCAATTTGCCGCGCTTCGTCTCCACTTCGGCCAGGTCCAGCCGCTCCAGATTCTCGATGACGCGGGCGTAGACCCTGCGCTGCTGGCGATGGCTGAGTGGCGTGGCGAGGCCGCGCACCACGGCAGTCAGGAATCGGGCGATCGAGCGACTCATGGTTGCAGACTATATCCCTTTTTCCTACAGCGGGAATATCCATGCAGGAAGGCCCGCCTATCCGCGCTGCCATCCGGGGTGGCACAATGCCGGCTCTTTTTTCCACTCGACTGATGGAGGTCCTCGTGACGATCAAAGCCGGCGACAAGATGCCCACGGGCAGTTTCGGAATCATGACCGACAAGGGGCCGGGTCAACTCACCTCCGCCGAGCTCTTCGACGGCAAGAAGGTGGTGCTGTTTTCCGTGCCGGGCGCCTTCACGCCCACCTGCTCGGCGAAGCACCTGCCGGGCTTCATCGAACATGCCGACAAACTCAAGGCCAAAGGCGTCGACACCATCGTCTGCCTCGCCGTGAACGACGTCTTCGTGATGGGCGCCTGGGGCAAGCACGCCGGGGCCGAAGGCAAGATCACCATGCTGGCCGATGGCAACTGCATCTACACCAAGGCCTTGGGTCTGGAACTCGACGCCTCGGGCTTTGGCATGGGCCAGCGCGGCCAGCGTTTCGCCATCGTGGTGGACAATGGCGTGGCCAGCCATGTGTTCATCGAAGCGCCGGGCGAATTCAAGGTCAGTGCCGCCGAGCACATCCTGGCCAATCTCTGAGCTTGCGGAACCGGCCGGCGATGAGCCCGAAGTTCATCGCCGGCGGGACTGCCAGTGCGCGTGTACGGCCCGATGTTGGCGCTCCTGCGAGCCTGGCGTCGCGCTGATGATGGTGGAGTGACTTGCCGTGAGTGACGCCCTCCTGTCCGACCCGAACGGTTTCGACGCAGAAGCCTTCAGGCGGGAGGCCCACGCCTTCCTCGACTGGGTTGCGTCGTACCTTTCACGCGTGGAGCAGTTCCCGGTGCGATCACAGGTTGCCCCCGGGGCCCTGCGCGCCGCCCTGCCGCTCGCGGCGCCTGAACATCCCGAGTCCATCCCGGCCCTGATCGAGGATCTCGAAAAGCTCATCCTGCCGGGCATAACGCACTGGCAGTCGCCCAACTTCTTTGCCTACTTTCCCGCCAACACGTCCACGCCGTCCCTGATGGGCGACCTCGTGTCTTCCGCGCTCGGTGTGCAGGGCATGCTCTGGATCACCAGCCCCGCCTGCACCGAACTCGAGACACACATGCTCGACTGGCTTGCCGGCCTGTGTGGACTGCCGGCGCGTTTCCTGTCCTCGGGCACTGGCGGGGGTGTGCTGCAGGATTCCGCCTCCAGTGCCGTGTTGTGTGCCTTGCTGGCTGCCCGCGAACGCGCCACCGGCGGGCGTGCCAACGAAGAGGGTTGTCGCGGCGATCTGGTGGTCTACGGCTCCACCCAGACCCATTCCTCGCTGGAGAAGGCGGTGATGGTGGCGGGGCTCGGGCGGCGTCAGTTGCGCAAGATTGCTGTCGATGCCGACTTCGCGATGTCACCCGCGGCGCTCAAGGCGCAGATTGCCGCCGACCGTGCCGCCGGCCTGACCCCCTGCATGGTCTGCGTGACGCTGGGCACCACGTCCACCCTCGCTTTCGATCCCCTGCCTGAACTGGCAACTCTCTGCCGCGAGGAAGGGATCTGGCTGCATGTCGATGCCGCCCTCGCCGGCAGCGCGGCGGTGTGCCCCGAATACCAGGCGTTGCTGGCAGGGCTCGAACTTGCCGACAGCTACTGTTTCAATCCCCACAAGTGGCTGCTGACCAATTTTGATTGCAGCTGCCTCTATGTGGCTGACCGCAGTGCGCTCATCAGCGCCCTCAGCATCACGCCCGAATATCTGCGCAACAGCATCAGTGATGACGGTGCGGCGCTCGATTACCGCGACTGGCAGATTCCGCTGGGGCGCCGCTTCAGAGCCCTCAAGCTCTGGTTCGTCCTGCGTCGCGAGGGCGCGGAGGGACTACGTCGCCACATCCGCGCGCATGTGGCGCTTGCCGCACGTTTTGCCACCCACCTCGAGCACGATCCCCGCTTCGAGATCATGGCGCCACCGCGCCTCAATCTCGTGTGCTTTCGCCTGCGTGACAACAACGAACGTAATGCCGCGTTGCTCGAGGCGCTCAATGCAAGTGGCAGAATCTACCTCTCGCACACCGTGCTCGATGGGCAGTACGTGCTGCGTTTCTGCGTGGGTCAGCCGCAGACCGCCGTCCGGCACATCGATGAGGCCTGGGCGCTCATCGCCGGGACCGCGTCAGCTCTCGCCGCGTGAAGTGCTCAGGCCCGAGCTTGTTGCTGTTGATCGGCGCATGGTGCGCGGCATCTCCCGCAACGGACGCCACCTGGTCCGACTTGCACCCCAGAGTCGCGGCCGGAGACAGTGGGGTCGATTTCAGGGCCTTGCGGCTGGCCTTTGCCGCCAGCGACGAATATCGGGTTGATACGCCCGCGCTCCGCGAATGGCAGCACAAGGTCGAAGAGGCCCTGGCCACCGCGGATTTCGCGGGTGCCGACAAGGCGGCCGCGGCATGGCTTGCGCTCGAATATGTGAATCCCTTCGCGCATCTCGGCGCGGCGCGCGCACAGGAGGGACTGGGGGCTCCTGCGCAGGCCACCTTCCATCGCAAGGTGGCCGAGGGCCTGCTGGATTCGATCTGCCAGCGAGGGGAGGGGCAGACGCCCGACGCCCCTTGCGCAGTCATCTCGGTGGCGGAAATCTATGCCTATCTCGCACGCAGGCGTCTGGAGCCCGGCGCCAGTTACGAGGCTGAATGTGCAGGTGGTGTGCCGTGCCTCGTGTTCGAGGTGCGTGAGCAGGACACGGGTAACCTGCTCGATCTCCATTTCGACATCTCACGCCCCTTGGCCGCGCGGCGCTGAACGCGGAGAGGGTTCGTTGACCGCCTGACGTCGACTCAGCAGCAGCGACGCACACCGTTCCAACGGCGCGCCGTCTCGCTGGCAAAGAATTCGGCGCGGCTCAGCGGTGTGCCCTCTCCCGCGTGGGTTGCGCGCCAGTGCGCGAGGTAACGGGCGTAGGCCGTATCCCCATTGAGCAGCTGCAGGACTTCCCGCAGCGTACGCCGCAGCCGCGTGAACCAATTCGCTGCGCACACACGCTCACGGCATTGCATGGGCGCTTCTCACATACGGGGCTTCCGAACTCGCTGCCACGACCGCCCCGCGCCAATGGCGCAGACACACGCGAACCATGTCGATGACCAGTATCCAGGCGAGGCACATCAGGAGCAGGGTCAGCCCCGCATTCAGCCGGTCGTTGAAGATCAGGCGCGGCGCCTGTGCCGCGAGTTCGGGCGGTAGCGCCTGTGCAGCCAGCTTGTCCGCCAGATCCCGGGCGTGGGCGAGGAAGCCTATCCGCGGCGCGGGATTGAACAGTTTCTGGAAGGCGGCCGTGGTCGTCACGATCAGCAGCCAGCACAGCGGTAGCGCGGTCACCCACACATGACGTGTCTTGCCCGCTTTCACCAGAATGGTGGTGACCACGCAAAGTGCGATCGCGGCCAGCATCTGGTTGGCGATGCCGAACAGGGGCCACATGCTGTTGATTCCGCCAAGTGGATCAATCGTGCCCATGTAGAGCAGATAACCCCAAGCCGCCACCACCAGCGCGCTGGTGAAGAGCACGCTGGGATACCAGCTGGTGCGGCCCAGGGCGGGGACGGCGTTGCCGAGAAAGTCCTGCAGCACGAAGCGCGAGACCCGGGTGCCCGCATCCAGGGTGGTCAGGATGAACAGCGCCTCGAACATGATGGCAAAGTGGTACCACAGCGAGAGCAGCTCGCGGCTGGAAACCATGGAAAAGATGTGCGCCATGCCAACTGCGAGTGAGGGCGCTCCCCCCGTGCGCGCGAAGAGCGTGGCTTCGCCCATTTCCCGCGCCAGCAGTTCCATCTGCTCCACCGTCACCGGGAAACCCCAGCTGCTGATGGTGGCCACCGCCTGTGCCGCCTCTGCGCCCACCACTCCGGCCGGGCTGTTGATGGCAAAGTAGACGCCGGGCTCCAGTACAGTGGCCGCGATCATGGCCATCACCGCCACGAAGGATTCCATCATCATAGCGCCGTAGCCAATCATGCGGGCATCGCTCTCGTTCATCAGCAGCTTTGGCGTGGTGCCCGAGGAGATGAGGGCATGGAAGCCGGAGATGGCGCCACAGGCGATGGTGATGAACACGAAGGGAAAGAGCTTGCCCGAGAAGATGGGGCCGGTGCCATCGATGAACTGGGTGACCGCCGGCATGCGAATTTCGGGCCGCAGCAGCAGGATGGCGACCGCCAGCGCCGCAATGGTGCCGACTTTCATGAAGGTGGAGAGATAGTCGCGGGGTGCGAGCAGCATCCAGACCGGCAGCACCGCCGCCATGAAGCCATAGGCGATGATCATGAGCGCGAGGGTGGGTGCGTCGTAGTCGAACCAGACGCGCAGGCTCAGAATGCCATCGATCCAGCCGCCCCCTGCCACCGACAGCAGCAGCAGGGCGATACCGATGACCGTGGCCTCGAGTACTTGGCCGGGGCGCAGCACGCGCATCCAGAAGCCCATGAAGAAGGCGATGGGAATGGTGGCCGCCACGGTGAAGGTCGCCCAGGGGCTGTGTTTCATGGCGTTCACGACCACGAGCCCCAGCACGGCGATGAGAATGAGGCTGATCGTCACCACGCCCAGCATGGCGGCCAAGCCGCCCAGGGGCCCCAGTTCATCCCGTGCCATCTGGCCGAGGGAGCGCCCATTGCGGCGCAGGGAGCAGAACAGGACGATGAAATCCTGCACGCAGCCCCCCAGCACGCCACCCAGCAGGATCCACAACGTGCCCGGCAGATAGCCGAACTGTGCGGCGAGGGTCGGTCCGATCAGCGGACCCGGACCCGCGATGGCGGCAAAATGATGGCCAAACACCACCCAGCGGTGGGTGGGCACGAAGTCGCGACCGTCAGCAAGGCGCTCGGCTGGTGTGGCGCGGGTCCCGTCCAGATGCAGGATGCGCGTGGCGATGAACAGGCTGTAGAAGCGATAGCCGATGGCATACACACAGGCCGCTGCAATGATGAACCAGAAGCTGTTGATGGTTTCCCCACGGTGCAGGGCGATGCCACCAAAAGCGCCGGCGCCCAGCACGGAGATGGCAAGCCAGAGCAGGATGCTCGCCGGCGAATGGCGCGGGCCGTTCATGGGGGACTGCTGGGACATGCCTGTACTCCGAGGCGGTGGCGGGTGGGGTGCGTTTTCGAGAAAAGGCGGCGCATTCTAGCATCGCCCCGGATTGCAAGCGTTGAGGGACCCCCCCGCCTTCTGGTAGTTTGCGCTCGCGAATCGGGTCCTGCCCGCACCGCGGTGGCGCCCGCGCCGGCGACACCACTCCCAGTCCAGTTCCAACACCAGGGCACCGCATGACCCGCTTCGTATTTACCACCGGTGGCGTGGTTTCCTCGCTTGGCAAAGGCATTGCGTCCGCGTCGCTGGGCGCCATCCTCGAGGCGCGTGGCTTCAAGGTGGCGATGATCAAGCTCGATCCCTACATCAACGTGGATCCGGGCACCATGAGCCCCTTCCAGCACGGCGAAGTCTTCGTCACTGAAGACGGCGCCGAGACTGATCTCGATCTCGGGCACTACGAACGCTTCGTGCGTTGCCGCACCAGTGCCAGCAGCAACTACACCACCGGTCGCATCTACGAGCGCGTCATTCGCAAGGAACGTCGCGGTGAGTACCTCGGAGCCACGGTGCAGGTCATTCCGCACATCACCGACGAAATCAAGGCCTGCATCCGCCAAGGCGCGGGTGATGCCGAAATCGCCATGGTGGAGATTGGCGGCACGGTGGGCGATATCGAATCGTTGCCTTTCCTCGAAGCCATTCGCCAGATGCGCATCGAGCTCGGGGCCCGCAACACGCTTTTCATCCATCTCACCCTGGTACCGTTCATTGGTTCGGCGGGCGAGATGAAGACCAAGCCGACCCAGCACTCGGTCAAGGAGCTGCGCTCCATCGGCATCCAGCCGGACGTCCTGCTGTGCCGCGCGGATCGCCCACTGCCAGATTCCGAGCGGCGCAAGATTGCGCTGTTCACCAATGTGGAGGAGAAGGCGGTCATCTCCGCGATTGATGCCAGCTCCATCTACAAGATTCCGATGATGCTGCATGCCGAGGGGCTGGATGACATCGTGGTCGACAAGCTGGGCCTGAGCGCGCCGCCGGCCGACCTCCACGAGTGGGAAGCGGTGGTCGAAGCGCAGGAACATCCCGAACATGAAGTGAACATCGCCATGGTGGGCAAGTACGTCCACCTGACGGAGTCCTACAAATCCCTGAGCGAGGCGCTGATCCATGCGGGTGTACACACGCGCACGCGTGTCAACATCCGCTATATCGATGCGGAAATTCTGGAGCGTGAAGGTCCGGCCGCCCTGGCAGACATGGACGCGATACTGGTTGCGCCCGGTTTTGGCGAGCGCGGCATCGAAGGCAAGATTCTCAGCGCGCGCTTTGCACGCGAGCAGAAAATCCCCTATCTCGGCATCTGTCTCGGCATGCAGGTGGCAGTGATCGAATTTGCCCGGCACTGTGCGCGTCTCGAGGGGGCGCACAGTACGGAATTCAATCGCGCCACGCCGCATCCCGTGATCGCACTCATCACCGAATGGAAGGCCGCGGACGGCTCCACTCAGCGCCGCTCCGAAGAGACCGAAAAGGGCGGCACCATGCGGCTCGGAGGGCAGCAGTGCAAACTCGCCGCCGACAGCTTGGTGGCTCGCGCCTATGACGCGGAGACGATCGTCGAACGGCACCGCCATCGCTATGAGTTCAACAACACCTACATGATGGAGCTGGAGGCCGCGGGCATGCGCATTGCCGGCCGCTCGATGGACGGCAATCTGGTGGAGATCATCGAGATCCCCAGTCATCCCTGGTTCGTGGGCTGCCAGTTCCACCCCGAATTCACGTCCACCCCGCGCGACGGACATCCGCTGTTCACGGCCTATGTCCGCGCGGCGCTCGCCCATCAGCAACACCAGGGAAAGTGACCCCGCATGCGGCTGTGTGATTTCGAGATTGGCGGCGACAAGCCGTTCTTCCTCATTGCCGGTCCCTGCGTCATTGAATCCGGGCAGCTTTGCCTAGACACGGCAGGCGCTCTCGCCGACATGACCCGGGAGCTCGGCATTCCCTTCATCTTCAAGTCCTCCTTCGACAAGGCAAACCGCACTTCGCACGAGAGTTTCCGTGGGCTCGGACTCGAGGCGGGGCTCGCGATCCTGGAAAAAGTCCGTCGCGAGATTGGCGTGCCCGTACTGACCGACGTGCATGAAGATTCGCCGCTCGCGGAAATAGCCTCGGTCGTGGATGTGCTGCAAACCCCTGCCTTTCTCTGTCGGCAGACCAACTTCATCCAGGCCGTCGCGAGCCAGGGCAAGCCGGTCAACATCAAGAAGGCACAGTTTCTCGCGCCCTGGGACATGACCCATGTCGTGGCCAAGGCCCGCGCGGTGGGCAATGAGCAAATCATGGTCTGCGAGCGGGGCGCATCCTTCGGCTACAACTATCTGGTGTCCGACATGCGCTCGCTGGTGGTGATGCGCGCCGCGGCACCAGTGGTCTTCGATGCCACGCATTCCGTGCAGATGCCGGGAGGGCAGGGCACAAGCTCCGGCGGCCAGCGCGAATTCGTGCCGGCCCTGGCGCGCGCCGCCACTGCCGTTGGCATTGCAGGCCTGTTCATGGAGACCCACCCGGATCCTGATCGGGCCCTGAGCGATGGTCCCAATGCCTGGCCGCTCGCGCGCATGCGTGAATTGCTGGAGACACTCCGGAGTCTCGACCAGACAGTGAAAAAAGCGGGCGTGATGCAGTCCTGAGCATCGCGCCCCGGTAACAAGTCCCCTGTCTCCCCGACACACGCGGAGGCAGCGAGCCCCAGCAGTGAGGAGTTCCGATGTCCGAAATACAAAAAATCCAGGCCATGGAAGTCATGGATTCCCGCGGCAACCCGACAGTGCGGGCCGAGGTGTGGACGCGCGGCGGCGCCCGTGGTTCTGCGCAGGTTCCTTCCGGTGCCTCCACCGGTGAGCGCGAGGCGCTGGAGCTGCGCGACGGAGACAAATCACGCTATCTCGGCAAGGGTGTGCTCGCGGCCGTGCGGCATGTGAATGAATTGATCGCCCCCGCGCTGGTGGGAACGGACGTTTCCGATCAGGTCGGGCTGGACCGCGCAATGATTGCCCTCGACGGCACCGAGAACAAGGCACGGCTGGGCGCCAATGCCACCCTCGCGGTCTCGATGGCTGCGGCTCATGCGGCAGCAGCCGAGGCGGGCCTGCCGCTTTACGCGAGCCTCAAGCAGGCTGAGCGCTACACCATGCCGGTGCCGATGATGAACATCATCAACGGGGGCGCGCATGCCAGCAACAACGTGGACTTTCAGGAGTTCATGATCCTGCCGGTCGGTGCACCCAGTTTTGCGGAGGCCCTGCGCTACGGTGCGGAAGTTTTCCATGCACTCAAGGCTGTCCTGCATCAACGTGGCGCTAGCACAGCCGTGGGGGATGAGGGCGGTTTTGCGCCGGACCTGCCCTCCAACCAGGCTGCGCTCGATCTGATTGCGGATGCGATAACCCGCGCCGGGTTCAATTTGGGTGACGAGATCGTGCTCGGACTCGATGTGGCGAGCTCGGAGTTCTACAAGAATGGCAGTTATCACCTGGCTTCCGAGCAGCGGACCCTCGACAGCCAGCAGATGGCGGACATGCTGGCCGCGTGGACGCGCGACTACCCGATTGTGACCATCGAGGATGGCATGGACCAGAATGACTGGGCCGGATGGCGCCTCCTCACCGAGGCCATCGGCCGCAAGGTGCAGCTGGTGGGTGACGATCTCTTCGTCACCAACACCCGGATACTGCAGAAGGGCATCGACGAGGGCATCGCCAACTCCATCCTCATCAAGGTCAACCAGATCGGTACGCTCACGGAAACCTTCGAGGCCATCGAACTGGCCCAGCGCTCGGGCTACACCGCGGTGGTCTCCCATCGTTCCGGTGAGACCGAGGACACCACCATTGCCGATATCGCCGTGGCGCAAGGCACGGGGCAGATCAAGACCGGCTCGCTGTCGCGCTCCGATCGCATCGCCAAGTACAACCGGCTGCTGGTGATCGAGCACGAACTCGGCCCGCGAGCGTCCTACCCCGGTCGCGCCGCCCTCCACAACCTGAAGTAGCGCAATCTCTGGATGCTGAGAGTCTTCGCCGGTCTGCTCTGTCTGTTCCTGCTGGGCCTCCAGATCACCTGGTGGTTCGGCAAGGGCGGCCTGCGGGATGCGAGCAGGCTCGAAGCCCAGATTGAGGCGCAGGAAAAGGAACTCGAAGCCCTGCGCCTGCGCAATGGCAAGCTCGCGGCCGAAGTGGTGAATCTGAAGGAGGGTCTGGAGGCCATCGAGGAAATCGCGCGCAGCGAAATGGGCATGGTCAGAGAGGGCGAAACCTTCTACCAGATCATCGATCCGGTTCCCGAGCTCGGCCCCGCTGCGCAGGACTCGGCATCCCCGGCTACGCCACCGTGAGCTCGACCGTGAAATCGCCACGCTGCTGGGCGGTGATTCCTGCCGCCGGCAAAGGTGCCCGCATGGGGGCGCCGCTGCCCAAGCAATATCTCAAGCTGGGCGACCGTGCGATTCTCGTGCACACCCTGGAACGTTTCCTCGACCACCCCCTGATCAGCGGCGTGACGGTTGCCATTGCCGCGGATGATGAGCTCTGGCCGGCATTGGCCGCGAGCCTGCCGCAAGTGCACCAGGTCGAGGGTGGCGCCGAGCGCTGTCATTCGGTGCTCAATGCCCTGGCCTCATTGCGGACCACGCTGGCGGATGACGACTGGGTGCTGGTGCATGACGCCGCCAGGCCCTGCGTCCATGCCGATGACATCTCGCGCCTCATCACGACCCTCAAGGATGCCGACTGCGGTGGGATCCTCGGCACGGCTGTGCGTGACACCCTCAAGCGCTGTGCGGCCGATGGCGCCATCGAGGAGACTGTCGATCGTGCGCGCGTCTGGCATGCGCTGACGCCACAGATGTTCCGCTACGGATGGTTGCATCGTGCGTTGTCCGAGGCGCTCGCGAGCGGCGCCCTTGTGACTGACGAAGCGCAGGCAATCGAACTCGCCGGCGGCGTGGCGCGACTCGTCGAAGGCCGCGCGGACAATATCAAGATCACCCGCCCGGAAGATCTCGCACTCGCCGAGTGTTTCCTGCGGGCCCAGGCAGAGGAGACATGACATGCGTGTAGGCCAGGGCATCGACGCCCACAAGTTCAGGGACGGCGATCATGTGGTGCTGGGCGGCGTGCGCATCCCCTTCACGCGCGGACTGGCTGCCCACTCGGATGGCGATGTGCTGCTGCATGCGATTTGCGATGCCTTGCTGGGTGCCGCCGCACTGGGCGACATCGGCCGGCACTTCCCGGATTCCAGTGCCGAGTTCAAGGGCATAGACAGCCGCATCCTGTTGCGCAGGGTGGCAACCCTGCTCCTCGAGGCCGGTTACGAGGTGATGAATGTCGATGCGACCGTCATCTGCGAACAGCCGCGCGTGTCACCACATGTGGCGCTGATGCGCACGCGCATCGCGGAAGATCTTGGCGTGCCCGAGGATCTGGTGAATCTCAAGGGCACCACCACGGAGAAGATGGGCTTCACCGGGCGCGGGGAAGGCATAGCCGCCACCGCGATTGCGCTCATCAAGGCACGAGGGGGCTGAGCCGGCGAATACTGTCGGGGATTCAGGGCCCCGTCTGCAGGCACATCGATTCGATACGGGCATTGGAACCTATGGCCGTGCCGTTGATGCCCTGCACTTGGGCAGCCGCTGCAGCACAGCGGGTGGCATCGTCAAATGTGACCTTGTCGATGACCAGATCGTTGCCATTGGCCGTGACGGCAATGATCCACAATATCCACTTCATGGCGCGTTGCTCCCGATCAGGAATGGGGGTGGCGTTTC
>Ga0194123_10000784_pt1 | contig 55358 bp, 51 predicted proteins | sample TA2MahsurfametaG_5_FD_155479 | JGI IMG/M metagenome (GOLD analysis project Ga0194123, IMG submission 155479) | Freshwater microbial communities from Lake Tanganyika, Tanzania - TA2015023 Mahale A surface | ecosystem: Environmental > Aquatic > Freshwater > Lake | place: Tanzania: Lake Tanganyika... | reverse complement strand
CAGAAAGTCGTGGCTGACTCGGTTACCCAGCTCGTACACTTGCTCGAGAAACTCGGTCAAGTAGTCGTGAAGGCCGCGCTGCATGATGTCGTCGATGCTATTGAAGCGTAAGCCTGCGTGTAAACGTCCTGCAAAACGCTCGGTCTCGCGTGACACATCATTGCGCACCTGCTCCAGATTATTCACGACCTCCGTCAAGCAAGCCATTAATGAGCGCGGCATCTCACCGCGCAAGATGAGTAGCTCTGCGACGCGCTCGGGCGTGATCACGTCGCGATACGTCTTGCGATAAGTTTCGAACGCTGACACCGAACGCAGCACAGCAGCCCAGTGGTAGTAATCCATCTCGCTGGCCGTCAGTTGCTCGCCATCGGCACCGTGAAACTTTACATCTAGTAGCCGCGCCGTATTGTCTGCACGCTCAAGAAAGGTGCCTAGTCGAATGAAATAAAACGCTTCATCTTTCAGCATGGTGCCAATCGTCACGCCTCGCGACAGATGCGAGCGATGTTTGACCCACTCGAAAAATTCCGAGGGATCGCGGTCCAGCATGCCGTCTTTCAGCAAGCTGGCCATTTCCAGCCAGGTGGTGTTTTGTGTTTCCCACACTTCGGTGGTGAGTGTGCCGCGCACCGCGCGCGCGTTTTCGCGCGCACTTGTCAGACAAGACACGATCGATGAAGGATTCATCGGATCGCACACCATGAAGTCGAGCACATCTTTACGGCTGAGGATGCCGTACTTAGCGTCGAATGCGGGCAATAGCTCAGAAATGCCGAGTAAAGCGCGCCAGCTTTGTTCCGCAGCTTCGACTGACTGCGGCAGCAATTGCGTTTGAATGTTCACGTCGAGCATTCGCGCGGTGTTCTCTGCGCGCTCGGTATAGCGTGCCATCCAGAACAAATGGTCTGCTGTACGACTTAACATGGGCTATTGCCTTGACATTCAAGCGCGCAGCAAACACCGCCGGCAGTGTTTTGGCTTCGGCCGGGCTTTACGCCCTTAACGTTCGCTTTGCTCACGTTAGCCTGCGCCGCAATCGCGCGAGCACGATTGTCTGCGCGCTCGGTGTAGCGTGCCATCCAGAACAAATGGTCTGCTGTGCGACTTAGCATGTCATCGCTCCAATACCCAGGTATCTTTGGTACCGCCACCCTGCGAAGAATTGACGACCAGCGAGCCTTCTTTCAGTGCCACTCGGGTAAGACCGCCCGGCACCATGGTGACGGTCTTGCCCGACAACACAAACGGACGCAGATCGATATGGCGTGGCGCGATCCCCGATCCAACATAGGTTGGGCAAACGGATAGTGCGAGCGTTGGCTGAGCGATATAGCCATCGGGCTTGGCGATGAGTCGCTGCCGAAAATCTTCAATCTCTGGACGTGTCGATGCGGGGCCCACCAGCATGCCGTAGCCACCTGCGCCATGCACCTCCTTGACCACGAGTTGATCGAGATGCTCGAGGGTGTACTGCAAATCTTCTTTTTTTCTGCACTGCCAGGTCGGCACGTTGTTCAGTATCGGCTGTTCCGACAAATAGAAACGGATCATGTCCGGCACAAACGGGTAGATGGACTTGTCGTCTGCAACACCGGTACCGATAGCATTCGATAGTGTGACCCGGCCAGCGCGGTAGACAGATAACAGCCCCGCTACACCAAGTGAAGAATCCGAGCGGAATACCAGCGGATCAAGGAAGTCGTCATCAATGCGGCGGTAGATCACATCAACACGCTTGGGGCCGCGTGTGGTCCGCATGAAGACGTAGCCATCATCGACAAACAGATCCTGGCCTTCTACCAGCTCTATGCCCATCTGTTGCGCCAGAAATGCGTGCTCGAAATAGGCCGAGTTGTACATGCCCGGCGTCATTAACACCACGGTGGGGTCATCGACGCCTGGCGGCGCAACTGATCGCAGCATGTCGAGCAGCAGATCAGGGTAATGCGCGACCGGTGCTACTTTGTGATGAGCGAATAGTTCCGGAAACAAGCGCATCATCATCTTGCGGTCTTCGAGCATGTAAGACACGCCGGAAGGCACACGCAAGTTATCTTCAAGGACGTAGAATTCGCCCTCACCAGCACGCACGATATCGATGCCAGCAATATGGGCGTAGATATCACTGGTGACGCTGATGCCTTGCATCTCGGGACGGTACTGTGCATTACGAAACACCTGCTCAGCAGGCATCACGCCAGCGCGCACGATATGTTGTTCGTGATAGATATCGTGAATGAACAGATTGAGCGCTTGCACACGCTGGCGCAAGCCTCGTTGCAGTGTTTCCCATTCGGCAGCCGGGATAATACGCGGGATGATGTCAAAAGGAATTAGTCGTTCAGTGCCTGCCTCGCTGCCATACACCGCGAAGGTGATGCCAACGCGCCGAAACATGAGATCGGCTTCGACACGTTTGCGTGCAACGATGTCAGCCGGCTGTTCAGCCAGCCAGCGGTCAAAGCCCTGATAGTGCGGACGCGTGTTAGCGCCGCTCTCATCAAACATTTCGTTGAAAAACCGGGCCATGCTTTCCGCATCCTGATCTTGTGTAATCAGGCTACGCAATCAAGAAGCATGCCAGTCGGCTTTTATCAGGGTGCGCGCAACTGATCCACCAGCGCCAACTGTCGCTCGCTCGGTGCCGGCGTCAGCAGGGTGACGACCACCATCGCGGTGAAGCCCGCCGGCACGCCGAAGATACCTGCCGATACCGAGGCAATGTGAAACCACTGATGAGCCGCGCTACCACCAAACGCCGGACTGGTTTGCACCAAATAGATCGCGCACACTAAAAATCCGACCAACATTCCGGCGATTGCCCCTTGTTGGTTCGCGCGTTTCCAAAAAATGCCCAAAACTAGTGCAGGAAAGAGCGTTGACGCGGCAAGTGAAAACGCAGCACTCACCATCGAGAGAATATCCCCCGAACGAAATGACGCCACATACGCCGCCAGAAGTGCCACCACCAGCAGCAGTAGTTTGGAGGCGGTCACGCGTCGCTGTGCTGAGGCGCGCGGGTTGATCATCTTGAAATAGGTGTCGTGCGAGAGCGCGCTGGCAATCGTCAGCAGCAGGCCATCGGCAGTCGACAAGGCTGCTGCTAACGCACCGGCGGCGATGAGTGCCGACATCACATACGGTAGCCCTGCGATTTCCGGTGTGGCCAACACGATCATGTCGCCATCGATGAGTATTTCGCCGAACTGCACTAAGCCGTCGGCGTTGATGTCAGTGATACTGATCATCGGCTTGTCACGATCGATGCCGGCCCAGTAGCTTACCCACGAAGGTAAATTAGCGTAGTCGCTTCCCACTAAAGTAGTAATAATTTCGTACCTGACCAGTACTGCCAGCGCAGGCAGCGCGGTGTACAGCAATAAAATAAACACGAGTGCCCAGAACACCGAGCTACGCGCTGCTGGCACTGAGCGCGTAGTAGAAGATCGCACAAGCACGTGCGGTAAAGCAGCAGTACCCAGCATCAAACAAAACACCAGCGCCAGAAAATTATTGCGTTGAATATCTGAAGAGACTTGCGCGCTGCCGGCAAAAGCTTGCGCATGAGGCTGCAGCGGCTGAGCTCGTGCTAACGCCTCTTCGCGCTGGCGTTCCCACAACCGGCGAGCGGCGTCTGGGCTTTTGGGGTAGTCGGCCAGCGCGCGATTCGCCGCTTTGATATTGATGAGTGAGGCGTTACTGGTTTGCAGATCCTGTAATCGTTTGCGCGCCTCGGCGCGCCCCGCATCCCACGAACGGGGTAGATCCGCGATTCTCGCTTCAAGCAGTTGTGCACGCTTGAGATACATCTTGCGGACTTGTTGCTCGCTGTCTTTTTCAGTGAGTGCTTGTTCTTGTTTAGCGAGTCGCTCAAGCGCAGTGCCATAGGCAATTTGCGGCAGCGGGATACCGGTTTGCTTGAGCGCGAGCCAAGACACCGGAATCATGAACGCGATGACGATAATCACGTATTGCGCGATCTGTGTCAGCGTGATCGCGCGCATACCACCCAGAAAAGAGCACACCAGCATACTCGCCAAGCCTAAAAAAATGCCGACCGAAAAATCAATTCCGGTAAAGCGTGAGGTGATCAGCCCGACACCGTAGATTTGCGCTACGACATAGGTAAAAGAAATGATCAGCGTGGCGATCACGGCGATAGCGCGCACGGCGCCCGCACCCTCGGTGCCTGCGTAACGGGCTGCCAGGTAATCCGGTACGGTGTACTGACCGAGTCGCCGCACGTAAGGTGCGATCAGTAGCGCGATCAGACAGAAGCCGCCGGTCCAGCCGAGGATATAGGCCAGACCATCGAAACCGTGAAGGTACAAGCCGCCGGCCAGTCCGATGAAACTCGCGGTGGAGATCCAGTCTGCAGCGGTCGCCATGCCATTGAATACCGGCGGGATACGCCGGCCAGCCACATAGTATTCATCGACATCCGAGGTACGGCTGAACACGCCGATGGCTGCGTAAACCACAATCGTGCTGAACAAGAACAAGTAGCCTAACCAGAAGCGTGGAAAGCCTTCGTGCTCGAGAATGGCCAGTGACGCGAGCAGCGCGCAGAAGCCTGCGGTATAGAGCCAGAAATAGCGCCGCAGCGGGCGAGATAATAGATCAGCGCTCATGCTCGCTGGGTTGATGGTCGCTTGCCTCAAGCCGCTGCATGACCCAAGCGTAGATTCCCACAATCGCGAGATAGACCAAGGTCGCGCCTTGCGATGCGAAGTAATAGTGCAGTGGCCAACCCCACACCGATACCGTAGATAGCGGACGCGCAAACACGACAACCACAATCGTGGTCAGCAGCCAGACTACCAGCAGCCCCAGTGTCAACGCCTGCGCCCGGCGCCAGCGGCGTTCATGGCCGGCGCTCATGGCGCGTCATCATCCTTGGCTGCGCTGCCCATTCGGAAGCTGATGCGGAACAGGCAGCCGGGAAAACGCGGGTCTGTGCTGCGCGGGTTGCTGAAGATATCCACTTCGGCATCATGCCGTAGCGCGATTTCGCGCACAATCGCAAGGCCCAGGCCACTGCCTTCGCTCTCGCTGCCGAGAATTCGGTAAAAGCGATCAAACACCAAATCGCGCTCGGATGCGGCGATACCCGGGCCGTTATCTTCGACTTCAATAATCGCCAGCGCGCGTGATTCTTCACGACGAACTCTGACCGTTACGCTGCCGCGCGGCTGCGTGTAAAGCAGCGCATTATCGATCAAGTTATTCAGCATCTCGCGCAGCATGGTTGCGTTGCCAGCGATGACAAGATTCATCTCGTCTGCCTCGAACCCCAAGTCGATATCGCGCGCTTGTGCGTTGCCGAACCAGTCGTGAACGGTACTGCGCGCCAGCAGCGCCAACTCGACGCTTTGCAGCGGTGTAGAGTGCGGCGAATCATTCTCGGCGCGCGCCAGCGCCAGAAGCTGATTGACCAGGCGCGTGGCAGACGCCGAGCTTTTCGCAAGTTGCTCAAGCGAGCGCTGAATCTCTTCGCGTGCGTCTTGGCGCAGTGCCAGCTCGGATTGCATCCGCATACCTGCCAGCGGGGTTTTCATCTGGTGCGCGGCGTCAGCAATAAATCGCTTCTGCGACTGAATACTCTGCGCCAGACGGGCCAGCATCTCGTTCAACGAGCGCACCAGCGGCGATATCTCCTCCGGCACGCTGCGCGAGTCTATCGGCGATAAATCATCGGGTCGTCGAGCGCGGATATTTTCCTGCAGCGTGGTTAACGGCGATAAGCCGCGTGACAATGCAAACCATAACAATGCGATTGCAATCGGCAGAATGATAAATTCCGGCAGTATCACGCCTTTGATGATCTGGTTGGCAAGCATACGCCGCTTCTCGGTGGTCTCGGCCATTTGTACCAGCGCGTAGCGTGGTGCTGCGATCGCTTGCTCGGGGTTGCCGCCTGGCTGCAGATTGACATAGGTGTAGGCAATACGTACCTCGGCATTACGCATCTGCCCGTCGCGCATCATGACTGCCCACGGCACGGGTACTTCTTCATCCTCCGGTAATGGAACATCGCTATCGCCGGTGATCAGCTCGCGCTTTGGTCCGCTGACCTGAAAATAGACATTGTCGACATCATCGGCGCGCAAAATGTCGCGCGCCGCAAACGGTAGCTGCGCGCTCAAATCACCGTTCATCTCTTTCACTTGCTGCGCGAGTACAGTTACGCGGTCTTCCAGCGAGCGATCAAATGGTTCGTTGGCGATCGATTTTGCAGCAAGATAGGTGACGCCAATCGAGAGCGGCCACAGCAGCAGCAGCGGCATCAGCAACCAATCGAGGATGTCGCCAAACAGAGAGCGCGGATTAGCCGGCTGCTCGCTGGCTGGCGTTGTATGCGCGATGGGCGCTTTCGCCTGATCGGCTTGCACGGTGCGGTTCAGGCGTGGCCAGCGTTATTCGCCGCTGCCGAGGCGGCGTTGAATTTTTCCAGGCAGTAGCCAAGACCGCGCACGGTGGCGATACGAACACCGTCGCTCTCGATTTTTTTGCGCAGCCTGTGCACATAAACCTCGATCGCATTGTTGCTGACTTCCTCGCCCCATTCGCACAGGTGATCGACCAGCTGTTCTTTCGATACAAGGCGACCACTGCGCTTCAATAACACCTCAAGCAAGCCAAGCTCGCGCGCGGAAAGATCAATCATCTGATCATGAAGGTAAGCGATGCGGCCCACCTGATCAAATGACAGCGGGCCGTGCCGGATCACAGTCGGACCACCGCCCACGCCACGACGGGTTAACGCTCTGACCCGCGCCTCCAGTTCCGACAACGCGAACGGCTTGGCCATGTAGTCATCGGCACCAAGGTCGAGTCCTTTCACGCGCTGATCGACCGAGTCATTCGCGGTCAAAATCAATACCGGCAATAGCGACTCACGCGCCCGCAAGCGCCGAAGCACTTCGAGACCCGGCATCTTTGGCAGATCCAGATCAAGAATCAACAGATCGAAGTCTTGTGTCGACAGCACACTGTCGGCTGCCTCGCCGTTGTTCACGCAATCGGTGACATAGCCGGACTGTCGCAAGGATCGGGTCAGTCCGTCGGCGAGCACACTGTCATCTTCAGCAAGCAGGATGCGCATAGCGGTGGGTGAGGGTTGGTTGAGCTGCCGAATCTATCGCCGGCTTGTTTCAGTCTATTGGGTTTGGAAGTTGCCAGCAACCAAGCGGCAGCCCGGCCCGGCGCCGGCCTTGTCAATCCGATAAGTCGGGAAAAATCTTCTTGCACTTTTTACTGGAGTTTTATACAGTACTGTCCAGTTTCCACTGTACTGAGAGAACAAGCATGGACGAGAAAAAATTCGGTAATGCCGAGAAGGCTAAGGCCCTGAGCGCTGCCTTGGCCCAGATCGAGAAGCAGTTCGGCAAGGGTTCGGTCATGCGGATGGATGGCGCGGTGGCCGAGGAAGTTCAGGTAGTGTCTACAGGCTCGCTGGGACTGGATGTCGCCTTGGGCGTAGGCGGTTTGCCGCGTGGTCGCGTGATTGAAATTTACGGCCCTGAATCATCCGGCAAAACCACCATGACCCTGCAAGTCATCGCCGAGATGCAAAAGCTGGGCGGTACCTGTGCCTTTATCGACGCCGAGCACGCTCTCGATACCGTGTACGCGCAAAAGCTCGGTGTCAATCTTGAAGATTTACTGATCTCTCAGCCGGATACCGGCGAGCAGGCGCTTGAGATTACCGATGCCTTGGTGCGTTCGGGTGCGGTGGATTTGGTCGTGATCGACTCGGTAGCTGCCCTCACGCCGCGCGCCGAAATCGAGGGCGACATGGGCGATTCGCTGCCAGGTTTGCAGGCGCGCCTGATGTCGCAGGCGCTGCGCAAGCTCACAGGCTCCATCAGCCGCACTAACACCATGGTGATTTTCATCAACCAGATCCGGATGAAAATTGGTGTCATGTTCGGTAATCCGGAAACCACCACCGGTGGTAACGCGCTGAAGTTTTATGCCTCGGTGCGGATGGATATCCGCCGCACTGGCTCCATCAAGTCCGCTGATGAGGTCATCGGCAACGAGACCAAAGTCAAGGTTGTGAAGAACAAGGTCGCGCCCCCATTCAGAGAGGCTCACTTCGATATTTTGTATGGCGAGGGCACCTCGCGCGAGGGCGAGATCATCGATCTCGGCGTAGAGGCCAAGATTGTCGACAAATCTGGTGCTTGGTACAGCTACAACGGCGAGCGCATCGGTCAGGGCAAAGACAACGCACGTACCTATTTGAAAGAGCGGCCAGAGTTGGCGCGAGAGATAGAAAACAAGGTGCGCGCCCACCTCGGCGTGCCTGAGCTGCCGCCTGCGCAGAGCCTACCGCCGGCGGCTACCGATACGCCGGCCGGCAGCGGGCGCAAGGCGAAAGCCGCAGCGGAAGAGTGATTCGCCGCGGTTGCCGTTTCAGTTGCAACATCTGTTGTTGAGTAAATCGGGCGAGGTCAGGCTGCTGGCCTCGCCCGATTCATTTTTATTTTCTTTAGCGGGCTGCTCAGCGCTGCCGCGGTCATGTCAACCAACAAGCCGAGCCTGAAGGCGCGTGCTTTGCGTTACCTCTCGGCGCGTGAGCACAGTCGACAAGAGCTAGCACGCAAGCTGATGCGTCACGCCCAAGAAGGTGACGATATCGACAGTGTGCTCGACTGGCTGGAAGCACAAAAATTTTTGTCGGAATCGCGGTTTGCCGAGTCGCTGGCGCACCGGCGTGCGGCACGCTTCGGTAACGCGCGCGTGATGTCTGAGCTGCACAGCCACGGCTTGGATGAGGGCCTTGTGGCTGAGGTGAAAGCGCAGCTGCTGTCAGAAGAGGATGAGCGTGCTTGGCTAATTTGGCAGCGGAAGTTTGGCGCTGTGGCAGATAATCCCGCCGACGTAGCTCGTCAGCAGCGGTTCCTCCAGCAACGCGGGTTTTCTCACACCGCCATTCGTGCAGTGATGCGCCGCGCCGCACAGCGGGATGACGCCGATGGGTAAAGCCCACACGCGCGGCATCTCCTGCGGATGATCTGCGCTAATCAGCGCAGCGCCATGTTAAGCTTCATCTGTTTTAATGCACTGCAAAAGCGGTACGCGCCGCAGAAACTGCGGCAAACTTTCCAAATGAATTTGAGCGCGCCAGTGCTGGCCGCTGCGCCTCGCCTCTATGCCTTTGCCTGCCCCCAAATCCTCTCGAGTGACGCGCCATCTGCGTAGTATGTCCGCACAGGCATTCGAGCGTGACGACGGCTTGTGGGATATCGAAGCCCGTCTGACCGACACCAAACCGCGGCCTATTGTGCTTGCCTCGGGTAGCCGCGCGGCGGGCGAGCCGGTGCATGATTTGTGGCTACGCGTGACTGTCGATACAGCGCTGAATATCGTTGACGCAATTGCAGCCTCAGACGCAACGCCTTACCCCGGACATTGCGACAGCTTTCCCGAGGTCTATCGGCAGCTGATCGGGCTGAATCTAGCCAAAGGCTTTCGGCATGCGCTACGCGAGCGGCTCGGTGGTATCGGCGGATGCACTCACCTGACAGAGCTGGCCGGCATCTTGCCGACGGCCACCATTCAAGCGTTTGCCGGCGACGTGGTGCCAACGCGAGACGGTCAGCCCGACGAAGAGCAAAGCCAGCCGCCGTTTCAGTTAGATCGATGTCGGGCACTACGGCGCGACGGCCCGGCGGTTGCGAAATACTACCCTCGGTGGGTGATAAAGCCACTCGACGCATCCTGATCCCATCGCAAAAGATTTCATCTATCGGCTTCAAAGGACATGCGGTATGAAGATTCATGAGTACCAAGGCAAAGAAATCCTGAACAAATACGGCGTTGCGGTACCACGCGGAATTCCATGCATGAGCGTGGAAGAGGCGGTCACGGCGGCGCAGACGTTGGGTGGCGCTGTCTGGGTGGTGAAGGCCCAGATTCATGCCGGCGGACGGGGCAAAGGCGGCGGGGTGAAAGTCGCCAAATCTTTGGATGACGTTCGGCAGTACGCCACCAGTATCCTCGGCATGCAATTGGTCACGCATCAGACCGGACCGGCGGGTCAAAAGGTTCGCCGGCTTCTGATCGAAGAAGGCGCCGACATCAAAAAAGAGCTGTATGTCTCGATGGTGACTGACCGCGTATCACAACGCGTGGTGCTGATGGCATCGAGCGAGGGCGGTATGGATATTGAAGAGGTTGCCGCATCGCACCCGGAAAAAATTCACAAGGTCGCGATCGACCCAAGTGCCGGCCTGACAGATGCGGAGGCAGATGACATTGCCGGAAAAATCGGCGTGCCGCCTGACTCAATCGCGCAAGCGCGCGCTTTGTTGCAGGGTTTGTATAGAGCCTATTGGGAAACTGATGCCTCTCTTGCTGAGATCAATCCGCTGATTCTCACAGGCGATGGCAGAGTCATCGCGCTCGATGCAAAATTCAACTTTGATTCCAACGCTTTATTCCGTCACCCTGAAATCATGGCGTATCGCGATCTGGACGAGGAAGACCCGGCCGAGATCGAAGCATCCAAGCACGACCTGGCGTACATCTCGCTCGATGGCAATATCGGCTGCCTGGTGAATGGTGCGGGATTGGCGATGGCCACCATGGACACCATCAAGCTATTCGACGGAGAGCCTGCGAATTTTCTTGATGTGGGCGGTGGCGCAACCGCAGAGAAAGTCACCGAGGCTTTCAAGATCATGCTGCAGCATCCCGGACTGAAAGCAATCCTGGTGAATATTTTTGGCGGCATCATGCGCTGTGATGTGATCGCAGAGGGCGTAGTCACTGCCTCGCGCGCGGTCAAGTTATCAGTGCCACTGGTGGTGCGCATGAAGGGTACCAACGAAGATCTTGGCAAAAAAATGCTGGCGGATTCAGGCTTGCCGATTATTTCTGCTGACACCATGGAAGAGGCCGCGAAAAAAGTCGTCGCCGCAGCCAACGCATAATCCATCACGAGGAAGCATCGCAATGTCGATCCTGATCAACCAACACACCAAGGTCATTACGCAGGGCATTACCGGTAAGACGGGGCAGTTTCATACCCGCATGTGCCGCGACTACGCCAACGGCAGGCAGTGCTATGTCGCCGGTGTTAACCCGAAAAAAGCTGGCGAAGATTTCGAGGGAATTCCCATTTTCGCCAACGTGCGCGAAGCCAAACAGGCCACCGGCGCTAATGTCTCAGTCATTTACGTGCCGCCTGCTGGCGCTGCTGATGCGATTTGGGAAGCAGTCGAAGCAGAATTAGATTTGACGATTTGTATCACCGAGGGCATTCCCGTTCGCGACATGCTCGCGCTGAAGGACAAGATGCGCAAGAAAGGCAGCAAGACATTGCTGCTCGGGCCGAACTGCCCCGGCCTGATAACGCCTGACGAAATCAAAATCGGCATCATGCCCGGGCACATCCACAAGAAAGGCCGTATTGGTGTGGTCTCGCGCTCGGGTACGTTGACTTATGAAGCAGTGGGCCAATTGACTGCGCTCGGTCTGGGGCAATCCTCGGCAGTGGGCATCGGCGGAGATCCTATCAATGGTTTGAAGCATATCGACATCATGCAGATGTTCAATGATGATCCGGATACGGACACCGTGATCATGATTGGTGAAATTGGTGGTCCGGATGAGGCTAATGCATCCTACTGGATCAAAGATCACATGAAAAAACCTGTAGTCGGCTTTATTGCCGGTGTGACTGCGCCTCCGGGTAAGCGCATGGGTCACGCCGGCGCTCTGATATCTGGTGGCGCCGACACTGCGGACGCGAAATTACAGATCATGGAGTCCTGCGGTATCAAGGTCACACGTAATCCTTCCGAGATGGGTCGTCTGCTGAAAGCCATGCTGTGATTTAGAAATGTGGAGACCTTCAAGGGTAGCGAGCAATAGACACCTGCAGCCGTAGGTGTATCTAACCGTAGATTTATCTTCGGTAGAAGCATCCAACCATAAATATATTCAACAGTAGATGTATCTAACCGTATCTGTATCGAACGGTAAAAAAATGGGGAGCCAATGCTCCCCGTTTTATTTTACAGCGCTTGATCTAAAGATCGTTTCAGCCCCGGCGTGTCAACTCTGGCAGTTTGCCATGACTTGCACAAAGACTTCCACCATCACACTTTTGGTAGGAATCGCGCTGGAATAGAACCGTCCACCGTCCAGGTCATTGCTCCCGCTGTGTTGCAGTTGCCTGTGTAGATCACCGTACTACCGGCCGGCACGTTGGGAATGTCTCCGCCGTAGGCCACCGTAATGGTCGCTGACGTTGTGCCGGTGCCGGTGACAGTGACGCTCGTGACATTCCTGCCATTGATTGACGCGGCGCCCGCCAAACCCAAGTCATCGTGCGTGAGTGCTGCTGCGCGCCGAGCCAGGGTTCCGTCACTACACGCAATACCGAGTGCGGTCATTGCCGGCGTTGCCAGGCTTGGGCCCTCAGCGACGCGCGCGCGCGACGTGTAATCCTAATAAGCAGGAATACCCACTGCTGCCAAAATTCCGATGATCGCAACCACGATCATCAATTCAATAAGCGTAAAACCTTGCTGCGTGCGCCTTGTGTTTTGTCGAAGATAGCTCTTCATTGGAGACTCCTTTTTCAGATAACGGATGGCCTGTGGATCCACGGCGTGGATCGCAGAATTTGGCAAGCTTTATGCCACCCGCACTCAGAGCAAATAGCTGTTCGGTGATCGAATTCGATTTGTATTTTTTGAGCGGATTACTGCCGTTATGTTTTTTTTCTTGATGCGGCAACAGCAGATCGAACGACTTCAAGCGGGACAGGTCGAATAAGGTCGTGTTTTGTCCATCGTTCGTTTAACGGTTTTGCGTACGCGTGCGGACGTTTATTGGCGAATTCGACGGTTTATGTCTTTATCGGTCAATACACGTCAAGCGCTAAGCAGTCTCTACGCGCATGACGAGGCTCATTCCGGTACTGCGAGCTAGGCGAGCTGGTTTGAGCGACAAGTTTCCTTTTGGAATCAAAATGCTAGAATTCTGACCCGACACCGATCAGCCTCGCGACGATGTACCTCAGTGCCGTCGCAGGCGGGCTTATGGCAAGGGCACCGGATGACGCAGCGGCGCGGCGAGGAAACAAATTGGGAAGGCAACCCGGAATCTCCGGGGCGTCGCCGACTTCGTCGATTTTTCAGCGTGTGCGCCTTGATCACGATTGCAGTCATCAGCTACATCACGGGATTGGTACGTAATTGGGTCGAGATCGGGGTGCTGACGCTCGGTATTGTTGCGCTGGTGGCGGTATGGCGCCGCTGGCAAGAGCAACGCGGTCAGCGTCGCTGGCGTCGCGACAGTGCGCTGGTGGTGCCGTCACTGCCCAACCCGGTATCCCACATACCTGTCGAGCTGGAGTGGCGCTGGGCCGCGAGTCCGCTCATTCGTGCGCCGCTGGCAGTGGCGCTGATCGCTGCGCTTTACTGGGCCATTGTCTTGAACGCGTTGCAATTGCCCGCGCACTGGTTATTTGCAGTGGCACTGCTTGCGCTGCTGAATTTGTGGTGTTGGAGCGAGCCGCTCATGTTGGTGCTGATCGTGGTGCCCGGTGTATTGCTATTGGCAGTCGTCGGATGGCTGGTTGATAACCTCTCGCTGGCGGGAGCGATCGGTGTCGTAATCGTGCTTGCTGTTGTGCTTGCGATCTCTGCATCAGAAATTCGTAAACGTTTTCTCAGGAATCCACCCTCGCAATGAAAAAAGAACCTGGCGTGAACGGAGACTGGGTGCCGGTCAGCATGCAGGAGCGCGTGCACGCGGCAGCGATCCCTTCGTTTGTGACGCTTGGCACGCCAATGCTGATCCAGTTCCAGTATGCGTTTAGTAATGGCTGGGGCGAGCGTGGCTGGTTACTACCTGCGGTGATCTGGTTTTACGGCATCTTGTTCTGGACACTTTCTTCTGGCATTGATCTGGTGAGATCCAAGCGCTGGGAGTGGACGCCCGAAGCTCTGGAAGAAAAATACCGCTACTGGAGTGATGCGCGGCGCGCCAGCCGACGCTTTTGGGGCCACTGGTGGGTCAGGTTTCCAATTGGGTTGCTGTTTCTTGCCTATGGCGTGCACGGCATGGAGACCAGAGATTTCGCCGCTGAGTGGGTCAGCCTGATTTTGCTCATGTCGGCGTTCGTCACGCCGTTTGTGTTTGTTGCCGAGTTGGCGCTACTGCCTTTGGTGATTATCGCGATATTTGCCTATCTCGCGGTGATCGTGGCGATACCGATTTCCGTCATCATGATGATGTCGGTATTGGCATTACTCGCGACCATGATGATGGCCTTGTCGCGACGTGACCCCAAACCACCGGCGCCGAGAAAAGAAGAGCCGCCGAAGGACGCTGCGGCTGATACCACTGCAGCCCCTGCCGCTGCTGCGGCGCCCGCTGCCGAGGCGGCCACTACTGACGCGGGCACTACAGAGCCAGCGGCAGCACCAGCGGCGGCGCCAACGACCGAGCCCGTTAGCGAGCCAGCACCGGCACTGGCATCAGCCGATACGTCGCCCAAGGTCGAGCCGGTAACCGTGGCGGTACCCGCACCCGCAGCACCAGAGCCAGCAAAGTAATACAGATTTGTAGAGCGACTCGATGTGACCGCTTGTCGTATGGTTGTCGTCAGCGTCGATCAGGGTAGCCTGAACGACGCGAGCGAACGGGGATGGTGCCTCGGGTCGGAATCGAACCGACACTCCTTTCGGAACCGGATTTTGAGTCCGGCGCGTCTACCAGTTCCACCACCGAGGCAGATGCTCGCCGGACAAGCCGGCGGCGCGCGCCGGATTATCGCTGATTTGAAAGTGAGCGGCAACCCGGACTGCCTTTTTCAAGGCCGAGGGCTTACTGCATATGCTGTCCGCCGTTAATGGCGATATTGGCACCGGTCAAGAAAGCAGCTTCCTCCGAGGCGAGGTAAGCAACAAGACCTGCCACCTCCTCGGGCTTGCCTAAACGCCCCATCGGAATCTGCGGCAGGATTTTGGTCTCCAATACCTCCGGCGCAATCGCGGTGACCATCTTGGTGCCGATGTAACCGGGCGAGATGGTGTTGACCGTGACGCCTTTGCGCGCAACTTCATAGGCCAGGGCCTTCGAGAAGCCGTGCATACCGGCTTTCGCGGCCGAGTAGTTGGTCTGACCGAAAGCACCTTTCTGGCCGTTGACAGACGAGATATTGATGATGCGGCCCCAGCCACGTTCAACCATGCCATCGCAGACCGGTTTGGTCATATTGAACACCGAGTCGAGGTTGGTTTGCATCACCGCATCCCAATTCAACTTATCCATTTTCTTGAAGGTCATGTCGCGGGTGATACCCGCATTATTGACTAACACATCGATCGGTCCCATGTCTTTCACGATTTGCGCCACGCACGCTTGCGCCCCATCGAAATCAGCGACATCACATGCGTAGGCGCGGAAGGTATAGCCTTTCTCTTTCATTTCGGTCAGCCAAGCGTCTGCTTTGGTATTACCGGGTGAGTAGGTGGTCGCCACCGCATAGCCCATGTTCGCCATCTTGATGCAAATCGCCTCGCCGAGGCCGCCCATACCACCTGTTACCAGTGTCACTCTGCTCATGTTGTTCTCCCTTTACTCGTGTACTTGCTTGCTGACAGATCAGCGTTCGATGGCGAGTGCCACACCCATGCCACCGCCAATGCACAGGCTTGCCAGGCCGCGCTTGACATCACGCCGGATCATTTCGTGGATCAGTGTCACCAGCACACGGCAGCCCGAGGCACCGATCGGATGGCCGATAGCGATAGCGCCACCGTTAACATTGATCTTGCTCGTGTCCCAACCCATTTCTTTGTTAACCGCGATGGCTTGCGCGGCGAAGGCCTCGTTAATTTCCATCAGGTCGAGATCTTTATGCGTCCAGCCGGCTTTTTGCAAACAGCGCTGACTGGCCGGTACCGGCCCCATACCCATGATGGTCGGGTCCAGCCCTGCAGAGGCATAGGCTTTGATTTTTGCCAGCGGCTTTAAGCCCAGTTGCTGCGCTTTTTGTGCCGACATCATCATGACTGCGGCAGCGCCGTCATTCAGACCAGAGGCGTTACCCGCGGTGACGGTACCTTCCTTGTTGAACGCAGGACGCAAGCTGGATAACGAATCCAGCGTTGTACCTGCCTTGATATATTCATCGCTATCGAAAACGATAGTCCCTTTTTTACTGACGATGTCGAGCGGCAGAATCTCATCTTTGAACTTGCCCGCTTTTTGCGCTGCTTCTGCTTTGTTTTGCGAGGCCAGTGCAAATTCGTCTTGCTCGGTGCGCGACACGTTAAATTTTTTGGCGACGTTCTCTGCGGTGATGCCCATGTGATACTGGTTATAGACATCCCATAAGCCATCAACAATCATGGTGTCGATCAGTTTGGCGTCGCCCATGCGGAAACCATCGCGCGAGTTATTGAGTACATGCGGCGAGGCACTCATGTTTTCCTGACCTCCGGCGATCACGATGTCAGCATCGCCACACAAAATTGCTTGCGCTGCCAGATGAGTGGCTTTCAGGCCGCTACCACACACTTTATTGATCGTCATGGCAGGCACCATGTCAGGCAAGCCTGCCTTGATCACTGCTTGCCGCGCAGCGTTTTGTCCGACGCCCGCGGTGAGCACCTGGCCCATCAACACTTCACTGATCAGCGCGGGATCAATGCCGGTCTTGGCGACCAGGCCTTTGATGACATGGGCGCCGAGTTCGGCGGCAGGGACTTTGGCGATGGTGCCGCCGAATTTTCCAACCGCAGTACGCGCGGCGGCGACGATAACAACTTCACTCATTATTGTTCTCCGTTGGGACCTTCGATGAAAAAACCTTTACCGATCGTGCTGAGCGCGCATCACGCAAGCTCAATCACAAAGCGCTTCATGCTAGCAATCACGACCTGAAAATTTTTGACTAGGGTCAACTTCATTCAACACTGCCGTTGAATACAGTGGCGCTGACCTTTGCGCAGCGTAGAAAGCCGGGTTACGCCCGCCGTCGCTGCAGATCGACAGAGGTGGCAACACCGTTGCTTGCGTAGCAGAGATTATATTTCAGCAAAGTACATTGTTACAGCGTAAATGCGCTGATGACGCATGTGTTAGAGATGTTGCCGGTGTAGCAGGCGAACAGGTAGCTGTTTGTTTGCTAACGCACGATTCAAAATCTTGTAGGTATCGAGATCGAAAGCCGGACGTGAGGGTGATTGTTCGAGCAAATCATGGACGTCATTGTCAGCATGCGCGGTACCAAGATAGCACCAGTTGTTAACAACATGGACATCGGTGCGCGCTGCGCCGCGTTCGATAAGGCCGACCGCACCGGCATAAGGCCAGGTGTCAATCCGCAACTTGGCGAGTGCTGCCTCTAGCCGGGCGCGGTGAAATGATTCAGGTTCTTTACCGAAGCACACACCGTTGCAGCGTTTAAGTTGCCAATTGAAGCATGGTTTCTGCAGGCCGCTGCGACGTTCAAGCCCAAGCTGTACCAGGCAAAGCTGATGCGACTCGGCAAGCGAGCGCAACGCGTTATCGGCTTTGCGTTTGCTGGAGAACAGACCGAACAAACGCTCTGCGCGGCCAAAATCCAGCTCGCTGGCGTGAGTGAGCACGGGCATGACATGTCCTTGCTCGTTCTCTCGCAGCTGCCAGGCGCACAAATCACCTTGTCGCCGCAAGAGTCGGTTATGGACGGGTTGCAGATCTTTGATTAGCCTTGCCTCAAGCAATAGCGCACCGATCTCGCCAGCGGTCTCTCGCACTTCGATGCGATGCAGCTGCTGCGACAGTCGCATTTCTTTATATTCTTTGTGATCGGCATTGAAGTGCGACAGCACACGCTGACGTAGGCGCACACTTTTTCCAACATACAGCGGCAAATCGTTTTCGCCATAAAACAAATACACGCCAGGCGAGTCGGGGATGTCATCGACTGCATTACTCGGCAGATGCGAAGGTAAACTCGGACGCTGCAGCAACGTGCGCAGCGCGGCATCAAATGTTTCAGAGGGAAGGCTGCTGCGCAGCTTTTGCCATAGCTGCCAAAGTAAATCGGCATCGGCGAGCGCCCGGTGTCGTGTATCTGCGTTTAACTGGTGTCGCGCTACCAAAGTGTCTAAATTGTGCTTACCCTCTTGCGGATACAGCGCACGCGATAGTTTGACCGTGCACAGCACGTCTGGCTTGAAGCTGAAGCCAAGCTGATCGAAAGCATTGCGCAGGAAGCCATAGTCAAAGCGTGCATTGTGCGCAATGAACAGCGCGCCTTCCAGGCGCTCGTGAAGTGAGCTAGCCAATTCGGCAAAGGTAGGTGCTGTACGCACCATCTCATTGCTGATGCCAGTCAGGCTTTGAATGAAGGCGGGTATGGCTTGCTCGGGGTTCACCAGTGTTGACCAGTGCGTCGCTACGCCTGAACCGTCGACTTCAACGACGCCGATCTCGGTGATGCGATCAACCGCTGGATTAGCGCCCGTCGTTTCCAGGTCAACGAAGACCATCCGGTCGATAGTCATGGCGAGCGAACGGCGTCCAACTAGCCGCCCCAGCTATCCTTCAGCGTGACGATACGATTGAAAACAGGACGACCGGGCGTTGTGTCGACGCGATCAGCCACGAAGTAGCCATGGCGTTCGAACTGAAAACGCTCGTCCGGTTTCGCTTGCTCGGCGCCGGGCTCGAGGTACGCGTTAATCACGACCTTGGCATTCGGATTCAGTGCTTGTTTAAAGTCTTTACCGCCTGAATCCGGATGCGGATCTTTGAACAGGCGGTCATACAGCCGTACTTCTGCTGGTACTGCATGCGCGGCAGACACCCAATGAATATTGCCTTTGACCTTGTAATTGTTGGCACCGTCGGTGCCGCTCTTGCTATCGGCAAAGTAATTGCAGTGCACCGCAGTGATATTGCCATCCGCATCTTTGTCGCAGCCAGTGCACTCAATCACAAAGCCATAACGCAGACGTACGCGGTTACCAGGAAACAGCCGGAAGTAGCCTTTGCTCGGCACTTCCATAAAGTCTTCTTGCTCTATCCAAAGCTCACGCGAGAGCGGGAAGTGACGGTGGCCGCGCTCAGGATGATGCGGATGCACGGGCGCACTGCAAGGCTCGCTGCTGCTCTCAGGGTAATTGTCGATGATGAGCTTGAGCGGATTGAGCACGGCCACGCTACGCGGCGCAACAGGATCAAGATCATCACGCAGGGCGCCCTCCAGCACGCTCATGTCAATCCAGCTATCCGCTTTCGCGACGCCGATGCGTTCAGCAAATAGCTGAATCGATGACGCGGTAAAGCCACGACGACGGATACCGGCGATGGTGGGCATGCGAGGATCATCCCAGCCATCGACGATTTTTTCTTCCACCAACTGCAGCAACTTGCGCTTGCTGGTAATGGCGTAAGTCAGATTCAAACGCGCGAATTCAAACTGCTCAGGCAAAGGCTTCGGAAAAAATCCGCCTTCGGCGAGCCGCGCCAGAATCCAATCGTAAAACGGTCGATGATCCTGAAACTCAAGCGTACAGATCGAGTGCGAGACATGCTCAATCGCATCCGACACCGGGTGCGCGTAGTCATACATCGGGTAGATGCACCATGTATCACCGGTGCGATGGTGGTGCGCATGCCGAATACGATAGATCGCCGGGTCCCGCATGTTCATGTTGGGCGAAGCCATATCAATTTTTGCGCGCAGGATGTGCTCGCCGTCTTTGAACGCACCCGCCTTCATTTTCCGTAGCAGATCCAGCGACTCCCCAGCAGGTCGGTCACGAAAGCGCGAATTCTTGCCGGGTTCGCTGAAGCTACCGCGGTTAGCGGCCATCTCCTCGGCGCTCTGACTATCGACATACGCATGCCCGGCGCTCACCAGCCATTCGGCCATCTCATACATCAGGTCGAAATGATCGCTGGCGAAATACTTGTGCTCGCCTTGTGTATCACGCCAGGAGAAGCCCAGCCACTCAACACTGTCGATGATGGTATCGACGTATTCTTGTTCTTCTTTGGTCGGGTTGGTGTCATCAAAGCGCAGATGACAGCGCCCGCCGTAGTCGCGCGCTAGCCCGAAGTTGAGGCAAATGGATTTCGCGTGGCCGATATGCAGATAACCGTTCGGCTCGGGCGGGAAACGGGTGATGACGCTCGGGAGCGCTGCGCCTTGTCGGTCAATTCGGCCGGCATACTTGCCGCTCTGCTGGTCCGCTTCAATAATGCCGCGCAAAAAATTTGACGGCGCGACTGGCGCACCGTTGCCGCTGTCATGGCTCATGGATAGGCAAGATAATGGGTGAAATTGCTTCACGCATTTTACCGTAGCGCCGGTTTTCGATTCGGCGCGCGAAACAAATCAATGGAGTCGATCGATGTGGTCTTTTCCGAAAATCATTGCGCACCGTGGTGGTGGCACGCTGGCGCCGGAAAACACACTGGCGGCCCTGCGCTGCGGACTAGCGCACGGCTTTCGCGGGGTGGAGTTCGACGTGATGGCCCTGACCGATGGCGAACTAGTGCTGATGCACGATACTGAATTAGGCCGCACCGTCACCGGTAGCGGCTCGCTGGCTAATCATGCGTTTGCCGAGCTGAGTGCCGCCGATGCAGGCGCATGGTTCTCGCTAGAGTTTGCTGGCGAGCGTGTACCCAGCTTTGCGCAGGCGGCGCAGTTTTGTTTGCAGCACGGCCTTTGGATGAATGCCGAGATCAAGCCGCTACCGGGATGTGAGGAGATAACAGGCAGCGAGGTCGCCAAGGCCTGCGCCGGACTACCCGCTGATGCGGTATTGGTATCCTCGTTTTCAGTCGAAGCCCTGCAGGCGGCGCGAGCGGTGGCACCCGAGATCGCGCGCGGCTTGCTGGTCGAGCGCGTGCCGCCCGACTGGCATCAGCTACTCGATCAGCTCGGCGCGGTGTCACTGCACGCGCAGGCCGATACCCTGACGGCGGCGCAGGCCGGCGAGATCAAGCGCGCCGGGTTTGGCTTGATGTGCTACACCGTCAACGATCCGGCTCAGGCGCGCATGCTGTTCGATTGGGGTGTTGACGCGATCTGCACCGATCGCCTGGACCTGATTCCACCGGATTTTCAGTAGCAAGGCGCCCCGAGCGGGCGCCCCCTGACGGGTATAATCGCCAGCTTTTCGGCAGCCCATCTGTCGAATGCACCACACCTTTATCGCGCACCATGAAAGCATCCGACATCCGAGATAAATTTCTTCGCTTCTTTGAATCGAAGGGCCACGCTGTTGTACGTTCATCAAGTCTGGTGCCCGGCAATGACCCGACACTGCTGTTCACTAACTCGGGCATGGTGCAATTCAAAGATGTGTTCCTTGGCACCGAGAGGCGTGACTACGTGCGCGCCGCGTCCGTGCAGCGCTGCCTGCGCGCCGGCGGTAAGCACAATGATCTTGAGAATGTAGGCTATACCGCGCGCCACCATACGTTTTTCGAGATGCTGGGTAATTGGTCGTTTGGTGACTACTTTAAAAAAGAGTCGCTGGTCTGGGCGTATGAATTACTCACCGATGTATACGGTCTGCCCAAAGAAAAACTCTGGGCCACGGTGTATCACACGGATGACGAGGCCTACGACATCTGGACCAAAGTGATCGGACTACCACCCGAGCGAGTGGTGCGTATTGGTGATAACAAGGGTGCGCCGTACGCCTCTGATAATTTTTGGCAGATGGCAGACACCGGGCCCTGCGGCCCGTGCTCCGAGATTTTTTTCGATCATGGCCCGGATATCTGGGGCGGGCCACCGGGCAGCGCCGAGCAGGACGGCGATCGCTACATCGAAATCTGGAATAACGTGTTCATGCAGTTCGATCGTCAGCTTGATCCTGCAACCGGCGAATACACGCTCACGCCGCTGCCTGCGCCCTGCGTGGATACCGGTATGGGTCTGGAGCGACTTGCGGCTGTGCTGCAGCATGTGCACAGCAACTATGAGATCGATCTGTTTGATCGCCTGATTCGTGCAGCAGCGCGCGAGACAGGCGTGAGTGACCTGAGCAACGCCTCATTACGGGTGATCGCTGACCATATTCGTGCGTGTGCCTTCCTGGTCACCGATGGGGTGGTGCCGGGCAGCGAGGGTCGTGCTTATGTGCTGCGCCGTATCGTGCGCCGCGCGCTGCGACACGGTAACAAGCTCGGCCAGAGTAAGCCTTTCTTCTACAAATTGGTGCCCGATCTGGTAATGGAAATGGGCGAGGCTTACCCCGAGTTGGCCGAAGCTGCTGAGCGCGTGATGATGGTGCTCAAGCAGGAAGAAGAGCGTTTCGGCGAGACGCTGGATAACGGGATGAAAATCCTTGAGGCGGCGCTGGCAAAAGACCCGGGCCGGCTCGATGGCAAAACCGCGTTTACGTTGTACGACACCTATGGTTTCCCGCTTGATCTGACTGCGGATATTTGCCGCGAGCGCGATGTGACGCTGGATGAAGCCGGCTTTCATGCGGCGATGGAAAAGCAGAAATCCGTTGCGCGCGCCGCTGGAAAATTTGAGATGGCGGCCAGCGTGGAATACAGCGGCCCGAAGACAGCCTTCACCGGCTACGAAAAACTGTCAGATCAAGGCAAAGCGCTGGCCTTGTTTGTGGACGGTGTGTCTGTGCAGCGTATCGACGCAGGGCAGGAAGCGATGGTCGTTCTCGACACGACACCGTTTTATGCAGAATCCGGTGGTCAAGCTGGTGACGTCGGCGTGATTGAAACGAATCAGGCGCTATTCGACGTATCCGATACACAAAAAATTCAACCCGACGTTTTCGGGCATCACGGCAAACTACACAAGGGCGCATTGTCTGTCGGTGACATGATTGCGACCAAGGTCGATGCCCATGTGCGTGCGGCGACCATGCGGAATCACTCGGCAACTCACCTGATGCACAAAGCACTGCGTGTGGTACTCGGTGGCCATGTTATGCAGAAAGGCTCGTTGGTTGATAAAGATAAAACCCGCTTTGACTTCAGCCATAACGCACCGTTAACCGCGGATGAAATTCGCCGCATTGAGGCGCTGGTCAATCACGAGATTTTGAGTAATGCGGCAACATCTGCGCAGCACATGGGCTACGACGATGCGATCAAGGCCGGTGCGATGGCTTTGTTCGGCGAAAAATATGGCGATGTGGTGCGTGTGCTCGGTATCGGTTCGTCGACTGAGCTGTGTGGTGGTACGCACGTCGTTCGCACCGGCGATATCGGCTTGTTCAAGATCGTGTCCGAGGGCGGTGTGGCAGCAGGTATTCGGCGAGTCGAGGCGGTCACTGGCGAGAACGCGCTGGCGCTGGTGCAGTTACTCGCTGCGCGAGTGAACGAGGCAGCCGCTGCCTTGAAAGCGCCACCCGATGAGCTGAATACCCGTATCGCTCAGGTACAAGAGCAGGTGAGATCGCTCGAAAAAGAGCTCGCTTCGTTGAAAGCGAAAATGGCCTCGGGGCAGGGCGATGATTTGTTGGCGCAAGCGGTCGATATTCATGGCATCAAGGTGCTGGCCGCGACCCTGGAGGGCGCTGATGCACCGACTCTGCGCAGCGTGATGGACAAAATGAAGGACAAGCTCAAGACCGCTGCCATTGTGCTGGCGACGGTCAACGACGGCAAAGTCAGCCTGATCGCTGGTGTGACTGCTGATGCCACCGCCAAAGTAAAAGCCGGTGAGCTGGTGAACCACGTGGCGCAGCAAGTCGGCGGTAAGGGCGGTGGCCGGCCAGACATGGCGCAGGCGGGCGGCACCGACCCAAGCGGCTTGCCGGCGGCGCTGGCCTCGGTCGGCGGCTGGGTAGAGCAGCGGCTGGCGGGGTAGGGCCATGGAATTTCACAAGGACTTGGACGCGCGCGGACTGAAATGTCCGCTTCCGATTTTGCGTGCGAAAAAAGCGCTGGCCGACATGGGTAGCGGGGATGTGCTGCGCGTCCAGGCGACCGATCCCGGCTCAGTGCGTGATTTCAATGCCTTTGCGCGCCAGACCGGTAATGACTTGCTGTCGCACGAGGAGCATGCGCAGGCGGAACCCAAGGAGTTTGTGTTCTACCTGCGCCGTAAGTAGAAACGCGTCGTGACTGCGGTCGCACCCGTTGGTGCCTCTGGCGGTGGTGTAGCAGTCGGCGCTGGCGTCGTCACCGGCGCGGCGATTTCACTCGACCTGCCGTTCCCCCCTATAATTTCGCGGTTAACGTTAACGTCAATGCGCCCCTGATGGGGCGTTTTCGAGGATTCCCATGAAAGTGCTGGTACCGGTCAAGCGCGTGGTCGATTACAACGTGAAGGTGCGCGTGAAATCTGATGGCAGTGGTGTCGACATCGCAAACGTCAAAATGTCGATGAACCCGTTCGATGAGATCGCAGTAGAAGAAGCGATGCGGGTCAAAGAGGGCGGTAAGGCCACCGAAGTGGTGGCGGTATCCTGTGGCGTAACGCAGTGCCAAGAGACCTTGCGAACGGCAATGGCGATAGGTGCAGACCGTGCGGTTCTGGTTGAGACCGGCGCTGATCTCGATTTGCAACCGCTCGCTGTGGCCAAACTACTCAAGGCCTTGGTCGATAAAGAGCAACCGCAACTGGTTATCCTCGGCAAGCAGGCGATTGATGATGACTGCAATCAGACCGGACAGATGCTCGCGGCCTTGCTCGATTGGCCGCAAGCCACCTTTGCATCCAAGCTGGTCATTGAAGACGGCAAAGCGGTGGTGACGCGCGAAGTTGATGGCGGACTTGAGACGATTTCGCTGACCCTGCCCGCCGTGGTGACCACCGACTTGCGCCTGAATGAGCCGCGTTATGTCACCCTGCCCAACATCATGAAAGCCAAGAAAAAACCGCTTGATATCGTGAAGCCGGATGAGCTCGGCGTGGATGTATCGCCGCGCTTGAAGACCCTGAAGGTAAGCGATCCGCCCAAGCGATCAGCGGGCGCCATGGTGCCCGATGTGGCCACCTTGGCCGCGAAATTGAAGAACGAAGCCAAAGTCATCTGATCAGCAGCGCGCGAAACTCGCCAGCCAGATTCAGAGACGAGACAAGCACTATCGAAGAGGAATCCTAATGACCGCACTTGTCATCGCCGAGCACGACAACGCATCGCTCAAGGCAAGCACATTGAATACGATTACTGCGGCGTCGCAATGCGCCGCTGATATCCATGTTCTGGTTGCCGGCCACAATTGCGATGCAGCCGCTGCAGCTGCTGCGCAGATCACTGGCGTATCGAAAGTTATCGTTGCTGATCATGCTGCGTTTGCAGATGGTCTGGCTGAGAATGTCGCCGCGCAAGTGCTGTCGATGGCGAAGCAATACAGCCATGTGCTCGCACCAGCAACGGCGTACGGTAAAAACATTTTGCCGCGTGTTGCGGCTTGTCTGGATGTTGGTCAGATCTCGGAGATCACCAAGGTCGACTCGCCAGATACGTTCGAGCGTCCGATCTACGCGGGTAACGCCATTGCTACTGTGCAGTCGATCGATCCTATCAAAGTGATCACCGTGCGGGCGACAGGCTTTGATGCTGCTGCTCAAGGCGGTAGCGCGACGATCGAGAAGATAGACGCTGTGGCGAGTGCCGGCAAGTCGGGTTTTGTGTCGCGTGAGTTAGCGAAATCTGACCGACCCGAGCTCACTGCGGCAAAAGTGATTGTGTCTGGTGGCCGTGGCATTGGCTCAGCTGAGAACTTCAAGATTCTTGAGCCACTCGCCGACAAGCTGGGCGCAGCCATGGGTGCGTCACGCGCCGCCGTTGATGCTGGCTATGTGCCGAATGACTGGCAGGTAGGACAAACCGGCAAAATCGTTGCACCACAGTTGTATATCGCCGTTGGTATTTCAGGTGCGATCCAGCATCTCGCCGGCATGAAAGACTCGAAGACCATCGTCGCGATCAACAAAGACGCTGAAGCGCCGATTTTCAGCGTGGCGGATTATGGTCTGGTCGCAGATTTGTTCGAGGCAGTACCGGCGTTGGTGAAGGAACTCGGCTAATCCCATCATGCATTAGGTAAGCGTCGGCAGCCGCTTGGTATTTTGACGCGAGCGTTACCTCGTGTTCTATTGTTCAGACCACAAGTAAAAAATCCGGAGACATCCATGAGCTACGTCGCCCCAGTGAAAGACATGCTATTCGTCATGAACGAACTCGCCGGATTGCATGCAGTCAGCCAAATGCCGGGCTGTGAAGACGCAACGCCCGACACCGCTGAGGCAGTGCTGGAGGAGAACGCGAAATTCTGCGCTGAGGTATTGGCGCCGCTGAATTGGGCGGGTGATCAGCAGCCGAGTGTCTGGCGAGATGGGGTTGTCAGTACGACGCCTGGTTTCAAGGAAGCGTTTCGCGGTTTTGTGGAGGCGGGTTGGCAGGGCTTGCAGCATCCGCAGGCGTTTGGCGGTCAAGGGCTGCCCAAGTTACTGGGCACGCCGTGCACGGAAATGATCAACGCCGCTAATTTATCGTTTGCGTTGTGCCCGTTGCTGACGGACGGTGCGATTGAGGCGCTGATGACTGCGGGCAGCGAGGCGCAGCAGCAGATGTATATTCCGAAAATGGTGTCAGGTGAATGGACCGGCACCATGAACCTCACCGAACCGCAAGCAGGCTCTGACCTTGCACTGGTGCGTTCACGCGCGCTACCTCAGTCCGACGGCACCTATAAAATTTTTGGTACCAAGATCTACATCACCTATGGTGAGCACGACATGGCCGAGAACATCATTCATCTGGTGTTGGCGCGCACGCCTGATGCGCCGGAGGGTGTGAAAGGTATCTCGCTGTTCATCGTGCCCAAGTTTCTATTGAATGCCGATGGCTCGGTAGGTGCGCGTAATGATGTGCATTGTGTATCGATCGAGCACAAGCTGGGCATCAAAGCCAGCCCCACCGCGGTATTGCAATACGGTGATAACGGTGGCGCAATTGGCTATCTGGTTGGCCAGGAAAATCGCGGCTTGGAGTATATGTTCATCATGATGAACGCCGCGCGCTTTGCGGTGGGTATGCAGGGTATTGCAGTGGCTGATCGTGCTTACCAAAAAGCGACGCAATATGCCAAAGACCGGGTGCAGTCGCGTGACCTGGCGGGTTCGTCGGGAGCGGTCGCCATTATTCATCATCCGGATGTGCGACGCATGCTGATGAGTATGCGTGCGCAGACCGAGGCTGCGCGTGCACTGGCCTATGTCACAGCCGCAGCTTTCGACGCTGCCCATTACCACCCCGATGAATCAACAAAAGAAGCGAATCTGACTTTCTACGAATTCATGGTGCCTATCGTCAAAGGCTGGTCAACCGAGATGTCCGTCGATGTGGCTTCGACAGGTGTGCAGGTGCATGGCGGTATGGGCTTTATCGAAGAAACCGGCGCGGCACAGTACTACCGAGACGCACGGATTCTGACGATCTACGAAGGGACCACCGCCATTCAGGCGAATGACCTGATTGGTCGCAAGACCGTGCGTGATGGCGGCGCTGTCGCCAAGGGCATCATCACGCAGGTTCGTGGCACAGCGGCTGAACTGAGCAAGTCGGATCATGCTGATCTGCATGCGATCTCGCGCCGCTTATCTGGTGCTGCTGACGCCATGGAGCAGGTGGTGGATTTCATGGTCGCCAATGTCAAGTCAGATACCAAAGCGGTGTTCGCCGGCAGCGTGCCGTATCTGAAAATGGCGGGCGTGGTGCTGGGTGGTTGGCAGATGGGCCGTGCTGCACTGGCGGCGCAGCAGAAATTAGCGGCGGGTGACGGCGACGCAGAATTCTTCAAGACCAAGATCGCAACGGCGCGCTTCTTCGCTGACCATTACGTGGCGACAGCCGTTGCATCGCGTGACGCGATTGTCGAGGGTAGTGCGGGTGTCATGGCGCTGGACGTAGAGGCATTCTGAGTAATTCATTTCAAAAAGACAATCTATTGAAGGGTTGCCTGCAGCCGGTTTCGTGACAGTCTCGGCCAATGAGCTTGTCAAAAGTGGTATTTATCGGGTGGGTGATGCGGTAGCCAGGGTGTTGACGGATTCAAGAGAGTCCGCGGACTTGGTCTAAGGGCTTGAAACCAGCTATAATCTCGGTCTTTTTCCCTGCCCGTACCCCTTTTTGTCGAGAACATTATGGTCGTGATTCGTCTGTCCCGTGGCGGCTCCAAGAAGCGCCCGTTTTACAACATCGTCGCCACTGATTCGCGCAACCGCCGCGACGGTCGCTTTATCGAGCGTATCGGTTTCTACAACCCGATCGCCTCGGGCGCCGCAGTGGGCTTCAACATTAATCAAGACCGCCTCGCCCATTGGCAAGGCGTTGGCGCGCAATTGTCGCCAACCGTTGAGCGTCTGGTGAAATCTTCCGGCAAGAAGGCAGCGTAATTTGACCGCTGGCAGCAGCTCGGGGCCAACGATCCCCGATGATCTGGTGCTGGTGGCGCATGTGTCGGGTGCGTTTGGTATTGCGGGTTGGGTCAGACTAAAACCCTATTCGGCTGAGGCGAGCGCACTGACTACTGCAAAGACCTGGTGGTTGGACAAACCGGCTTTGCATGATGTTGAAGTTTTGCAGGTGCGGGCTCAGGGTGAAGACGTGGTTGCTCACCTGATGGGGATTGAGAGCCGCGATGCCGCAGAGGACCTGCGCGGCTCTACGGTATATATTCGGCGTGCGCACTTTCCGCCGCTGGGCGAAGAAGAATTTTATTGGGTTGATCTTATCGGCCACAACGTGATCAACCTCGCTGGTGAGTCCTTGGGTGAGGTGGTTGGTCTGATCGACAATGGTGCGCACCCGATATTGCGGGTTCAGCCATCGCCAGTGGGTGATCGGGCAGCTCAGGAGTTGCTGATTCCGTTTGTGGACCACTTCGTCAGCAAAGTGGACCAGTTGAACCGGCATATGACGGTCGACTGGGAAAAAGATTACTGATCGCGCCAGCGACCAGGGGGAGTGATGGAGTTCGATGTTGTGACACTCTTCCCCGAGATGTTCGATGCATTAGTACAGCACGGCATCACGCGTCGCGCGTTCGAGCAGCAACAGGTGGGACTGCATCTGTGGAATCCGCGTGATTTCACGAGTGACAAACACCGCACGGTAGATGATCGGCCTTATGGCGGCGGCCCCGGTATGGTGATGATGGCGGCGCCACTGGAGGCCGCGATCACGGCAGCAAAAGCAAGACAGCAGCACGCTGGTGTGTCGACGCCGCGCACGATTTATTTGTCGCCGCAGGGCGCGCCGTTGAATCACCGCAAGGTGAAGCAATTGGCGGATGAGCCGGGGCTGGTGCTGTTGTGTGGTCGATATGAGGCAGTAGACCAGCGCTTGATTGAGCGCTGTGTTGATGAAGAGATCAGCCTCGGTGATTTTGTGTTGTCGGGCGGTGAGTTGCCGGCGATGGCGCTGATGGATGCTGTGATTCGATTGCTGCCGGGCGTGTTGAACGACGATGCATCAGCGATTGAAGATAGTTTCGTCAATGGGCTGTTGGATTGTCCGCATTACACCCGGCCCGAAGTATACGAAGGTAAGCCGGTGCCAGCAGTGCTGCTCGGTGGCCATCATGCAGAGATCGCGAAATGGCGCCGCGAGCAATCGCTGACCGAGACATTGCGCAAGCGGCCTGAGTTGATTATTGCGGCGCGTGAGCAGGGATGGTTAAGCGAGGCGGATGAAGCTTTGCTATTGAAACTGCAGTCGCAGTAAAGAGATTTGGTAGTGCAAGTGTTAGTCGTAGTGGCAGCAAGACGCAGTAAGTCGTTGTGGGCGAAAGCCCGATTTTGTTAAACCCCATCCTCTACCGGGCATCGTGTTCAGTAGAGTGCCTCACAAAGCGTCGATGACAAGGATGACGTGGCGTGCCGGCTTGAGCAGCACCGTCTAGACGGTGCCACGCGGTCCGCGGTGTTTTGTGGGGCACTCTTGCGCCGGCAAGATGGTTTAGGAGAAAAAAATGGATCTGATCCAGCAGCTCGAACAGGAAGAGATTGCCCGTCTTGGCAAGAAGATTCCTGAATTTGCACCCGGTGATACCGTGGTGGTTAACGTGAATGTGGTTGAAGGTAACCGCAAACGTGTACAGGCTTATGAAGGCGTTGTCATCGCGCGCCGTAATCGCGGCCTGAACTCAAATTTCATCGTACGCAAGATTTCCTCCGGTGAGGGTGTTGAGCGTACTTTCCAGCTGTACTCGCCGCTGATCGCTTCTATCGAAGTGAAGCGTCGTGGTGATGTGCGCCGCGCCAAGCTGTACTACCTGCGTGAGCGTTCCGGTAAGTCGGCGCGTATTCGCGAAAAGCTGCCGAGCCGCAAGGCAGAATCGGCTGCGAAGTAAGCCCCACCGCATCAAACCAAAGGGCACCCAGTGTGCCCTTTTGTTTTGCATAAGTTGCTTGCTGATCCTGCAGGCCCGACATACTCTCAAGCGCATGATATTTGACCCGGTAACTGCCGACATCGATGCCATCGCCAATGAGCCGGCGCTGCCTGAATCGCGTCTGGTGCCGGATTGGTTAAGGCAGCGCTTCGCGCAACCGGTCAATTGGACACCGGAGTTCGTCGTCGAGCCTGACTTGAATGCTGAGCAGCGCGAGCCTGTACCCGCTGCGGTACTGGTGCCCATGGTGGTGCGGCACGACACGCTAAACCTGCTACTGACGCTGCGCACAGCGCACCTCAATGATCACGCCGGCCAGATCAGCTTCCCGGGTGGTCGGGCCGATGATGATGATACCGATGCGGTTGCGACCGCGCTGCGAGAAACTGAAGAAGAGATCGGCTTGTCACGCCGCCATGTGGAGGTGATCGGTTGTCTGCCGGATTACCAGACCGGTACCGGTTTTCGCGTCACCCCGGTGGCAGCGCTGGTACACCCGCCGTTCGAGTTAGAGGCAGATAGCTTCGAGGTCGCTGAAATCTTCGAAGTCCCGATGGCCTTTTTGATGAATGGCGCGCACCACCAGCGTCGTAGCGCACTATTCCCCAACCGCTCCAGCCGCCGAGGTTTCTACACCATGCCCTATCAGCAGTACTTCATCTGGGGCGCAACCGCGGCGATGTTGCGGAATCTTTACCACTTCCTCCGCGCCGACTAGGCCGCTTGATCAACATGAGATCAACATGCCGCTGGCGTTGTTGGTCGCGCCTTGCCGTAGATTTCGTACTGTCTCCTGCGTCCTGCTTAGTCAGCAATCGGTTGATGAAGCGGCTGTGCGGCCGTTGGGACGCAATCACGCCGCGCCGAGCGGGCAGCCTCAACAAATCCGCTCAATCAGCACCTTGAGAGAGCGGCGTTGCGCTTCCTGTTAAGCTATCGGCTCACGTGAAATTCTCTGCTCCCTCGTCATGACTCTGTTCTCTATCCTGATCGCACTGGTGCTGGAGCAATTCCGTCCGCTGCGCAGAGATAACGTGGTGTACGGTTGGATCATCGCGTTGGCCAGCAAAGTCGAGCAAAGTTTTAATGCCGGGCGACCCGAGCACGGTCGCTTAGGTTGGGTAGTGATGATGTCGCTGCTGGCATTGCCAACGCTGATGATCTACTGGCTACTCGGGGCCGTGAGTGTCGTGGCGCAGTTGGCATGGACGGTCTTGGTGGTTTACCTCACACTCGGATTCAGACACTACAGCCATTATTTTTCTGCGATTCAAATCGCGCTGAACGAGAGTAATCTGCCTGAGGCGCGACGCCTGCTAGCCGAATGGATACGCGCTGATACCAGCGACATGGACGCTAACGAAATCGTCCGAGTGGCAGTTGAGCGCGCGCTGATAACGACACACCATCATGTGTTCGGCATTTTCTTCTGGCTGCTGATGCCGATCGGGCCAGCGGGTGCGGTGCTGTACCGAGTTGCCGAGTACCTGGCGCGTGGTTGGAGCCAAGCGGATCATCTCAAGGACGAGCCGTTTGGCCAGTTTGCCCAACGCGCGTTTCGCGTAATCGACTGGGTTCCCTCACGCTTGACCGCAACAGCATTCGCTATTGTTGGTAATTTCGAAGACGCGGTGTACGCATGGCGCAATTTTGCGCGCCGCTGGCAAAATGAATCCGAGGGCATTATTTTGTCTGCGGGTAGCGGCGCCATGGGTGTTCGGCTTGGTACGCCTGCCGAGTACGCGCCCGACATGCCCGGTGTCGATATTGCAGCGCTCGAAGCCAACCCCGACATAGAAATCTTGCCCGGCGATGAGCCTTCTTTACGAGCACTGCAAAGCGCCGTGGGCTTGATCTGGCGCGCGTTGCTGCTGTGGATTTTGCTGTTGTTGATTACCTCTGTTGCGAACTGGTTAGGTTAAGCGTTGCTCGCCAGATGTTGCTGGCGTTGTCGGTGGCGCCATGCCCACGATACGCACCGCTTCCTATTCTCTTGATGGGTGCGCTCCGGTAAGATAGCGCCTTAGCCGCCTCTCACGATGTCCAGCTCCTCCTCAGCCTCCGCCGCCCCGGCCACTGATTTTATTATTCAGGGGCAGACTAGCGAGGGTCGTCCGTTTCGTCCTAGTGATTGGGCTGATCGCTTATGCGGCATCATGAGTCGTTTTCATCCGGATCAGGTGGGTGGTTTCGACCGTCACTTGCGTTACTCCCCGTATGTCACGCCAGCGCTGATTGAGGGTATGCGGTCTGTGCTGGTGGACCATCGGCTTCATGCTTTAGAGCCACTGGCCTATTTCTTCTTGCGGGACTTCGCGTGCGATAATGATTTGCGTGTCATCGACGCCTGCGTCTTGCCCCTTAGACAGCCCGCCTCCGTCTAAATGCTTTTAATCGGCCAGTAGATTCGATTACTGACTAGTGGTAACGAATTGTTAGTCACTCCACTAACGTTCGCTGACGGAATCAACAGACTTGAGCAAGCTTAATCGGTTAATTCCGAGATTCAGCTTACGTCACGGTGTGTCATGACCGACGATTGTATTCAGGCCGGCTTCAGCTTGATCGAGCTGATGGTCGCGCTCAGCATTGCCGCCATCATCGCTGCATTTGCGGGGCCGGCCTATCGCGAGCACACGCTACGCGCCCAGTTACCGGAGATGAGCGGCGGTCTGCAGCTGAGTGCCTTGCGGCTTGAGCAGTACTACCAGGATCATCGCAGCTACCGCAACGGTACCGAATGCGGCATCACGCTACCGAGTAGTGACCGTTTTTTATTTAGCTGTAGTGTGCCAGAGGACGGACAGTCATTTTTATTAACAGCTACCGGGCGTGGTGGCATGGAGAGTTTCGCCTACACCATTGATCACCAAGGTCAAACCCGTACCACCTCTCTGCCTGTGGCTTGGGGTGAGGCGCCGCTGGAATGCTGGGTGATGAAGCGGGGTGCCATATGCTGATCATGGCTCCGGATCAGGCATCGGCAGGATTAACACTGATCGAGCTGCTGATTGTCTTGGTGCTTAGTGCAATCGTTCTGGCGATCGGGGCGCCCGTGATGGGACGCTGGGTACGCGATATCGAGGTCAGGTCGAACGCAACGATGTTACTGAGTGCGTTGCATGCTGCACGATCCGAGGCGCTTTTGCGCAATACCTCGGTCACGCTGGATTTGCCGGATACAGAGGGTAGGCCTGGTTGGCAACTCGCCTGCGCACGAGTGACATCTCGCTGCCCAGCGCAAATACGCCGCAAAGTGGTCGATACCGGAACAGCAGTGCGCTGGGGTGCTGCTAAATTCGGCAGTATGCCAAGTTTCAACACCGCGCTGGGTGCGGGTAGAGAGATGCCTGCGTCGATTCAGTTCGATCATAGCGGCGCCGTACCTGCGATCGCTAGCGGCGTGGGTATTGCACGGCTAGATGTGACGCATCAGCAAGATGCAGAGGCACATCGTATGGTCGTCCTTATCTCAGCCCAAGGTATGGTGCGCGTGTGCGACCCGAGCGCAAGCGCAGGTCATCCGCAGCACTGCCACTAACGCACCATGTATGTTTCGGGCCTCTCATCGCGCAATATCGGCAGCGCACTTATCGAAAGTTTGCTGGCGCTGTTGGTGTTTGTGGTGGGCCTGTTGTCGCTACTTATCTTACTCACGTCAACACTGAAGCAAACTGATAACGCACGCTACCGAACTGAAGCCAGTTTGCTCGCCTCTGATTTGGTGAGTCGTATGTGGTCAGGTGATCGCTCCCTGGACGCCCTTAGAGCACGCTTTGATCCAGTGGCTGAGGAATATCAGCAATGGCTGACGCGGGTGCAAGCAAGTCTACCCGGGGTAACGCAGGATAAGAACCAGCCTAATCTGGTCATCGATGACACGCGCACTGTCTCACTGACACTGCGCTGGCAGGCAGCTTCAGATACTGCACAGCATCAGCTGGTCGTTGTGACGCGGTTAACCGACTAGCGTATGCGGCGGTATGCATCGATGCATGCGCGTGGCCTTAGCTTGGTCGATCTGTTGATCGGATTGGCGATCGGCATGATTGCTACGGTCGTGATTCTGAACATGATGGTGATGTTCGACACGCGGCGTCGCTCAGCCGCAGGAAACGCCGAAGCAGATATTCATGCCGCATTCGCGAGCGCGGCACTGGCGCGTGAGCTTCGTGTCGCAGGCAATGGCCTGGGGCCATCTTCTGCGCTCGGTTGCGTCACACACCGTGCGGCCTCAGGCACACCGACCGCTAGTTTCCCGCTGGTACCCGTGATGATTACGCAAGGTAGCCAGGGCCTACCAGACACATTCACCATGCTCGCTGCTGGTGAGCAGGCATTGCCGGCGGCGCGACTGATCGCGCCGTATGCCGTAGGCGCTGCCGTCATGACGCTGGATAGCACCTTAGGTATTGCCGAGGGCACACAGCTGCTATTGCATACAGCGGGACAATCAGAGTGTGCCCTTGTCGGCGTCGCTTCAGTCAGTATGGGTGCCTACACGGTGCAGCCAGTCGTCGCATCCGGCTTATTGAGCGGTGTCCAGTTCCCAACCGATAGCGCGGTTCAAAATCTTGGAAGACTACGTTACCGGCGTTTCAGTGTGGACGCCCAGCAGCGCTTGCAGCAAGAGAGTTTTGATGCCGCTACTGGCGCATGGGTGACATCGACTCGCGTCGATAGCGTTGTCAACCTGCAGCTGCAGTACGGGTTTGATACGCGTACTGGTGTGCAGACCGCACCTTTTGTCACGCTCTGGACTGACGATGTGATCGACGCTGATCCAGATGGCCAGACTGGTGATACCGATGACTGGCAGCGCCTACTTGCGGTTCGATTTGCGCTGGTGGTACGGAGCCCGCAGCGGCGCGAAGAGGCCTGCGACGCGCCGACGCCGACCTGGCTGGCGGGTGATGCCAGGGGCGTGTTGGTCGCCACCGACATCAGTCTTGCGCATCTTTCGCAGTGGCGTTGCTGGCGCTACCGCGTGCTGCAAAGCGAAGTACCGCTGCACAATCAGCTTTGGCGCGATCGATGACAAAACTGCGAATTCCCTCCGCTCATCGAGGCGCTGGCCTGGTGGTTGCGCTGGTGGTCATGGTGGTGATGAGTCTTGGAGCGTTAGCGCTGGTTCGTGCTGTTGCATCCGGCTTGCTTGTGGCAAGTAATGCCGCATTCCGTCAGGCGGCAGTGCTGGCCGCAGAGACGGGAAGTGAGGCGGCAGTTGACTGGCTGTCGCAGCGTGCGGATGGCGTCGACTTGTTATCTGATCAGGCGGCGGCAGGCTACTACGCTAGTTTGCCCACCGGACTAAGCCTCACGGGTCAGCGGGATGCCAACACCAGCACTTACATTGATTGGGATGATGACCAATGTGCCAACCAATCGGTGACCATCTGCCAAAGCGCCTCTACTGCTTTACCGCAAGACGCAGCGGGGCATCAGATACGTTATGTGATTCATCGTCTCTGTCGTGTGGCGGGTAGCCCGGATGCCGCCGCGAATAGCTGCTTGCTATTTCGCTCGACGCAGGGCGGTAGCAGCAACCGAGGTCAGCTGAGTTACGGCGCTTCCAAGCGGCTTCAAACATCTGACTCGGTGTACTACCGTATTACCGTTCACGTGCGTGGCCCTCGTAACACCACAGCATATGTACAGACTCTGGTTCATTACTGATAAATCCTTCTATGCGATTCCGCTGGTACGTTCATCTTGTATCAACAGCCATGCTGACGTTAAGCATGGCAAATAGTGTTGCGCTGACTGACGTCGCGCAGGCGCCGATAAATTTCATATTAGCTACACCGGTCAAGCCAAATATTTATTTTATTCTTGATGACTCCGGCAGTATGCAATCGAGTTTTCTTGGCGACGAGGTGATATCACAGCAATACCAAAATACAGTTGGCTATCGCAGCAATCTGTGCAACAAGATCTATTACAACCCCAATATCAACTATCCAGTGCCGGTAGACGCCAGTGGCAACGAGTATCCTCAGCAAAATTTTTTGTCGGCGTCCTATGATGGATTTGTCAGTTCCTCGGTCAGGATTAATCTATCCAATGCATTCATGGCTTGGCGTTCCGAGAGTACCGTGCCAGCGCTGCCCGAGAACACTGCTGAAATAACTTATCGCGTTGACTGTGCAACGGCAGCAGGCAGTTGTAGTACCAGTCATTCAGGTCTGCCAAATCGCCCTGAGCCTGCATATTATTTTGTGTATCGGGGTAATAAACCAGAGCGGCTAGGTGACGGTTCGGCCGAGGATCACTGCCGAGATACCGCATACGATGCCAATGCCGAGGGAAAAAATCGCTGGCGCAAGATTGTGGTTAGTTCCAGCTCCGGACCGAATGGTAAAGATGAAACCATCAACTTCGCGAACTGGTTTGCCTATCACCGCACCCGCCTGCTGACCATGAAAACCGCTATTTGCCGGGCCTTCAGCCAGCTTGATGGCAACTACCGGGTGGGCTACTCAACGATCAGCGAGGCTGGTGTCAGCGATCTCAGCGCAAATTTTTTACGTATTGATGACTTCACTAACGAGCATAGAAAAAACTTTTATAAAAAAATCTATGCAGCTCGTCCTACCGGGGGCACCCCGCTACGCGCGGCACTCGCCAAAGCCGGCCGGCTGTATGCCGGCAAGCTACTCACCGGGCAATACGACCCGGTGCAGTACTCATGCCAGCAGAACACCACGATTTTATCTACCGATGGTTATTGGACTGGCCAGGACGAATTCGGTAGCTACGCACCCAAGCAGGTTGATGGTGTGACCGATGTGGGTAATCCTGATACTCAGCTTCCACGTCCTATGTTCGACGGCGGCGCGGGCGCACGTGCGGCACGTATGGCGACGCTGACAGTCGAGCCACGGCACACTGACCCTGATCCGTGGTACAGCGTTTTAATTAGTCTGAAGCTGGACGGTGTCGATCTGATGAATAGCTTTGCAAATATCTTGCATAAACCGGCGGCAAATTTAATGACCGAGGCGAGCGAGCTGGCGTATTGGATCTCACTACAAATTAATCGCGCCGGTTATCGAGCCTATTCCAACGCAAATCAGGTTTTTATTCTGGCGCCCGCCTCTGCAGGAGACGTATCCGGCGCACCGGTGATCGAATCAGCCGGCTCATTTCCGTATACCGTCACGCCGTTTAGCGAGATAACAGGCGCAGGTCGCGCTACCAATACACTCGCTGATGTCGCGGCCTGGTATTTCTTGAATGACCTGCGCACGCCGTCTTTAGGTAATTGTGGTGCGCAGAACCAGCTGTGCGAGAACAACGTACCGCTATCACCGAGTCGGGGCGGTGGCGCGCACCAGCACATGGTGACGCATACCTTGGGCTTGGGCGCCAATGGCACGCTGCGTTACCGAGAGGACTACGACACCGCGGTCAGCGGTGATTACCAGGATATTGTTCGCGGTACCAAAGACTGGCCAGATCCTATCTATGCGCCGGCTGCCGAGCGGATTGATGATCTCTGGCACGCCGCTGTCAATGGCGGTGGTCGCTACTTCAGTGCCCGAAGTCCGGAATCCCTGTCTCAAGCGCTGTCCGCGTCCTTGTCCGCGATCCGCGCTGCGACGGGAGCTGCATCTGCCGCTGCAAGTAGCAGCCAAGAACCTGCCGAGGGCGACAACTTACTATTCTCGAGTCGGTATCGAAGCCTGTACTGGGACGGCGAGCTTGAGGCCAGACAAATCACGCTGACAGATACTCGCTTGTCTGATCAAGTTGAATGGTCCGCTGCATCACAATTACGCGTACGTGTCACAGCGACGAATGATGACCGAAGGATTTACATTCCTGCACCAGCGAATGGCAATGCATTAAAAGCGTTTCGCTGGAGTGACTTGAGCGCTGATGAGCGCAAGTGGTTTGCGGGCTGCGCAGCGGATACGGCGGTTCGATTAGGCCAATGCGCGCAACTCAGTGATGGTGAGCGAGCCAAGGCGAGCGGCGAGAACCTGGTCAATTACTTGCGGGGCCAATTTCAATTTGAAGATCGACCCGACAATGACCTGCGATTATTTCGTAAACGCGAACAGGTACTCGGTGCGCCTGTCAACGCTCAGCCGGTTTATGTGGGTGCGCCGGCATTTCGGTACGCCGATCTCAATTATGGCGAGTACCGAGATCGTGTTGCGGTAGATCGGCCGGGGGCTGTCTACCTCGCGGCCAATGACGGGATGCTGCATGCATTCGATGCGGTTACTGGTCGGGAGCGCTGGGCCTTTATTCCCGGTGGCGTTTTGCCTGAGCTGTGGCGTATTGCAGAAAAGTCATTCGATAAAAATTTTCGCTACCTGCTTGATGGTACGCCCGTAGTGGGCGACATCTGCCCAGCGGCCCCCAACGCGGCGTGCAAGGCAGAGGACTGGCGTACGGTGCTGGTAGCCGGGCTCGGCGCGGCTGGACGGGAGTACTACGCACTCGATATTACGCAGCCGGATCAACCCAGGCTGCTGTGGCATATCAATGCAGATATCGAGCCGCAACTTGGGTATGCCGTGGGTAAGCCCATTATTACCAAACAACGCGATGGCACCTGGGTTGTACTCATCAGCTCGGGCTATAACAACGTCTCGCCCGGCAATGGACATGGCGTACTGTTTATTGTGAACGCCGTAACTGGCGTGATCATGAATCGAATAGATACCGGTGTGGGAACTAGCGCTAATCCGGCCGGGCTGGCGCAGCTCAATGTGTGGGTAGACAATTTGTTGGATAACACCGCCGAGCGGGCGTACGGTGGTGATCTGCTCGGGAATGTATGGCGATTCGATATCAGCGCCATGGCTAATGATGCGCCCGCTTCCCAAATCAGCAAGCAAGCAGTGTTGCTGGCGAGCCTGACACGTAATGGGCTTGCTCAGCCGATTACCACCCGTCCAGAGCTTTCCTTGGTGCGTGTGGGCGGGCAAGACCTGCCATTGATTAGTGTGGGTACAGGAAGGTATCTCGGTACCAGTGACGTCGGTGATAAATCGGTGCAATCCATTTATACCTTTCGTGATTTTCTTGATGGTACAGGTCTAGGCGATGTACGTCAGCGGCCTGCCATGGTGCGTAAGCAATGGGTGGCCAGCGATAACGCACGTCTGCGTGCGGTAAGCGGGGAGCGTATCGACTGGCTGACGAATGACGGCTGGTATCTCGACCTTGATGCACAGGCGAATTCAGGCGAGCGCGTCATTCTCGTTCCAGAGCAGCAGCTGGGTATGCTGCCTGTGATCAGCAGTGTGCCGGATAGTAATGCTTGCCGTCCACGCGCTGAGAGTTGGTCTTACGCTCTCAATTACATCACCGGTAGTCATTTGCCGATGGCGGGTACTGCATGGGTAGGGCGCCAAATAAGCAATGCGTCAATGATCGCAGGTGCGCGTCTATTGCGGATTGGTAGGCAGGTGGTGAGCGTGCTGACAGATGAGAGCGGTATCGTGAGTACCGTGGCCCAGCCTGCGGTTACGGGTAATAGCCCCGGCGTTCGGCGCGTAGCCTGGCGAGAGCTCGACCAGTAATACGCGCGATGAAAGTAGTAGGTTGCAGCGTGCTTGCGATAGCCATCGCACTGACGATGTTTGGCTTGCTGATGAAGCGAGCGTTCGATTGGCGGTTCGTCGCAGAGGATATAACGGTCGCTCAGTTGCAGCCTGTCAGCGCCAGTTATGCGAGCGATCAAGCGTACCCACCAGCTTCTGATTCTGAAGCTTTAGATAAAAATTCTGCCGGAGTATCACGCTTATCACCAGCGACCGTGCAAGCTCAATCAGCAGAGTCAGCGGTGCTCGATCTTGTGTTTGAAAAAGCGCACGAGCCATTCAGCAATGACTACTATCCGGCAAAGCTTCTAACCCAACGCCCCAGACTGCTCGAGGATATCGATCCGGCATGGTATTTGATAGGTATCGACTTGCCAACGCTGCGCGCGATTGTCTTAATTAATGAGTACGGTGACGTTGATGAGCTACTGATCGATACCGCTGGCGTATCGCCAATGCTGCGCGAAGACCTGCGCGCCCGCTTTCGCGCTGCGCGCTTCATTCCCGGCCAACTCGATGGCCGCCCTGTCAAAGCCATGCTGCCTATTGCGGTTGAGCTCAACTAGCGGCTCTGGCGAGTTGGCGCTCGGTACGAATTTGCACTCCTGTATACAATAGCGGGCTTACTACGCTGCGTTGTCTGGTGGCGAGCAAACCCCGGTGCGGGTCTCTGGATGGCATCCGCTAATCCTCCGCGCTGATTTGATATCTGAGGGCCGAGAATGAGAAATCTGATAGCCATAAAAGTTGCCTTGGTCGCTGCTTTTGTTGGTACGGGAAGCGTGCTTGCGGCGCCGCTCAAGGTAGATACGACCAAATCGAGTGTTGCTGTGACTTTCAAGCAGATGGGTGTTGCTGTCGATGCAAAATTTAATAAATTGGCGGCACAGGTGGAGTACGACCCCGCCAAACCTGAAAATGCCAAAGCCAGCGTTGAGATTGATGTTGCCAGTTTCGATTTGGGCGATCCGGATTACAGCGCTGAGGTGCGCAAGAAAGAATGGTTTCACGCGGTGCAATTTCCCAAGGCGGTTTTTAGCTCCACCAAGATACGGGCAGCGGGCGCCGGTAAGCTCGATGTGACGGGTAAGCTGACGCTCAAAGGAAAGTCGACCGATTTACAGTTTCCGCTGGTCGTCAAGAAAGAGGGCGTCGCGCAGGTATTCGAGGGCAGTGTGCCAATCAAGAGGCTGATGTTCAGTATCGGTGAGGGCGAATGGAAAGACACCAGCGTCGTTGCTGATGAGGTTATGATCAAGTTCCGTATCGTTGCGCAGTAAATGCCGGTGATATCGGCCTAAATACATAAAATTTATGACAATCAGACAACTCATCTCGGCGGCGATCTGCTGCATCGCCTTCAGTGCGTCAAGCGCCTCGGCACAGGTATATAACATCGATCCGGGCCATACTTACCCCAGTTTCGAGGCTGACCACATGGGCCTGTCGATTTGGCGCGGTAAGTTCACCAAGAGTAGCGGGAAAATCGTGCTCGACCGACAATCAAAGAGCGGCGGCAGCGTCGAGATATCGATAGATGCCAGCAGCATTGATTTTGGCCACGCAAAAATGAATGAAAAAGCGCGTGGCGATGAAATGTTCAATATCGCGAAATATCCTGTAGTGACTTTCAAGAGCACCGTTTTGAAATATGACGGCGATAAGCTAGCTGCAGTCGATGGCGAGATGACGATGTTGGGTATCACCAAGCCACTCTCGCTGACAATCAATCAATTCAAGTGCCTGATGCATCCGCTGCATAAGCGTGAAGTTTGTGGTGCTGATGCGCATGGCCGTTTTGATCGCAGTGACTTCGGTATGAACATCGGCCTACCTCGCTTTTCACCAGAGATTAAGCTGGCAATTCAGGTTGAAGGTATTCGAGCAGACTAGTCGTCGCGCCCGATCAAACAAAAAACACTTATGCATATTCTTGGTATCTCAGGTAGTTTGCGTCAAGGCTCACTCAATACCGCCGCGCTGCGGTCTTGTGCTGCGCTATTGCCCGATGGCGTCACATTCTCCCTGGCGGATCTGGCGGCTGTCCCGTTGTATAACGAAGATCTTCGTGTGCAGGGTTTGCCGCTTTCAGTGCAACAATTGCGCGAGCAAATCAAAGCTGCCGATGCGATCGTGATTGCGACGCCAGAGTACAACTACTCGTTTCCGGGTGTGCTGAAAAATGCTATCGACTGGGCATCACGCCCACCGGAACAGCCTTTCGATGGCAAGCCGATTGCGCTGATCGGCGCTACGCCGGGCGGTTTGGGTACGTCGCGTGCTCAGTATCAGCTGAGGCAGGTATTCATCTACCTGAACGGTCATGTGTTGAACCGGCCTGAGGTAATGATCTCTGCGGCGCCATCCAAGTTTGATGCCGATGGCAAGCTTGTCGATGAAACCACCACAGAGAATTTACGTAAGCTTCTCACCGCATTATGCGATGTCGCGTACCAGCGAAAATCATAAGGCCCCGCAGTGATAAAAAAACTCAGTTTGCGTCAGTGGATGGTGATGTCGCCGCTTGGTCTGACGCTGCTGATCCCAATCACCCATGCGCAGATTATTGATCTTCATAGTGGGCAAGAGATCAGTGAGCGGATGCTGGTCGACAGGCTACGTGCGCAGGATATTGTGCTGTTGGGTGAGCTGCACGATAACGCTCAGCACCACGCGCTGCGTGCACAACTGATTCAACACATAGCGGGGGATCAGTTAACCGTCATTGCTGAGCACTTACCCTCCGGCGCTCGCGTCAAGCGAGAAGGACCATTGCTCGCAGACCTTGAAGCCGCCGGATTTGATGCCAAGGGATGGCAGTGGCCACTGCACTCACCGTTGTTCGATGCCGTAAGCGGCGCCAAGCTGCCGCTGATCGGCGGTAATCTGCCCAAAGGCTTCTCTAAACAGTTGTTCTGGCAAGGTGAGTCGGCTCTACCTACTGCTATGGCGCGCGCCTATAAAACTGCATCGCTCAGTGCAGATGCGAGTCGGCAGTTGGATCAGGATTTGATTAATGGCCATTGTGGCAAGCTCCCTGAAAAATATCTTCAGCCCATGCGTTTGGTACAGCGCGCAACCGATCTGTCGATGGCGCAGGCGCTGCTAGATCATGTGCCCTCAGTGCTGGTCGCGGGTAATGGTCATGTGCGTAAGGACTATGGTGTGCCGCAAGTTCTAGGTGCAATCGCGCCTGCGCTTAAAATCACCGCAGTGGGTTTTTATGAGGCCGACAGCCCGCGCGAAGAACTGGTAAAGTCCCTGAATGGGCGTTATGACATCGTCTGGCTAAGTAAGCCAGCGGAGCGCGCTGACCCCTGCGAAAACTTCAAAATAAAATAACGCCGCAAGACACATCATGTTCAAATCTTTTTTCCTTTCCCGTCAGTGGTTGCTATGGTCATGGCCAGGCGCTGCGCTTATTTTGCTGGGTACTTGGTACCAAGTTCAGATTGATGTAGCCATTAACGACTGGTTCGGCGAATTTTACGATGTTGTACAAAAAGCGCTTGCAAAGCCAGGCAACGTCACGCTCGAGGAGTTCTTCGGTTTCCTGATGACATTCGCCAAGCTGGCGGGTACCTATGTGCTGGTCGCCGTACTGCTGGCGTTTTTTACCAAGCACTGGGTGTTCCGTTGGCGTCATGCGATGAATGATTACTACATGGCGTATTGGTCGACGCTACGTCACATTGAGGGTGCCAGTCAGCGGGTACAAGAAGATACCAAACGTTTTTCATTCATCATGGAATCCTTGGGTTCGAACATGATGGATTCTTTGATGACGCTATTCGCATTCTTGCCGATCTTGTGGAATCTGTCGAAAAAAGTCTCCGAGGTACCAGTGTTTGGGCAGGTAGAGCACGCCCTGGTCTACGTTGCGATTTTGTTTGCTTTGCTGGGTACCGTGGTATTGGCACTGGTGGGTATCAAGTTACCGGGCTTGGAATTTAACAACCAACGGGTTGAAGCTGCGTATCGCAAAGAGCTAGTGCATGCTGAAGACGATGCCGCGCGCGGCAGCGAGCCAGTGGTCAAGGATTTGTTTTCGCATGTACGAACGAATTATTTTCGGCTGTTTTTTCACTACATGTATTTCGATATCGCGAAATTCAGCTACCTTCAGTTCGGGGTGCTTGTGCCCTATATTGCGTTAGGTCCCACCGTAGTATCTGGCGCACTGACCTTGGGCATGATGCAGCAGATCGTGCGGGCATTTGGTCGTGTCGAGATGTCATTTCAGTTCCTGGTTCGTAGCTGGAGCACGATTGTCGAGCTGATCTCGGTATATAAACGTCTGCGTGCGTTCGAGGCGCAGATTGGTACCGTGAAGCAAACGGCTGCCGGTACTGGTAATGGCGCGATGAGCTGAGCAGATCATTGAAAGAAAAACGCCCGCATGAATGCGGGCGTTTTTGCATGAGCGCTATTTTTTACTGCTTCAGTGCCTCGATTGCAATATCAATACGCACCTCATCACTGACTGCAGGCGCGTACTTACCCATATTGAAGTCGGTACGTTTAACGATGGTGTAGGCATCCGCACCAATCGTGTCTTTCTTTTGAATCGGGTGGGGCGCCGCCAGGAAGCGTGTCACTGTCAACGTAACGCGCTTGGTTACGCCTTTCATAGTGAGATCGCCCTCTATGCTGACTGGCTTATCACCCTCAAAGACAACTTTGCTCGATTTAAAGGTAACGGCTGGGTACTTGGCCGTATCCAGAAAATCTTCAGCTTGAATATGCTGGTTGAACAGGGCCGAGCCGGTATTGACCGAGCGCGTATCGATGGTGATGTCGACCGAGCCTGTTTTTCCCTCTTTATCGAAGGCGACGGTACCCGTGGTTTTGTCGAAACGTGACTGCTGGGTTGAAAAGCCCAGATGACTGTAAGAGAAGCGCGGAAAAGTATGGTTGGGCTCGATACCGTAGGTAGCGGGCGCGGCCAAAACCGGCGAAATAACTGCGCTGCTGAGCGCGAGGCTGACGATGACGCGGCTGATGATTTTCATTGTTGTTTCTCCTGAAATAAAGGTTTTACTGCGAACAAGTGTTTTTACTGCGGGGGTGACGGCTGCTGCCGTGAAGGCAGCATCCGCTTGAGAATATCGTCGCGGTCAATGAAATGATGCTTGAATGCGGCGATCACATGAATAAATACAATCAGCATCAGCACGCCATTGAGTGTGCCGTGTACTTCGGCCAATAGATCACCGAGGATTTTATCCTTTGCCAGTACATCAGGAATTGGCAGCACACCGAACCACACGGTTTGATAACCCTTGGCTGAGCTCATTAGCCAACCTGAAACCGGTATTGCCAGCATCAAGCCATACAGCGCTGCATGTGCAAGGTGTGAGGCACGCTGCTGAAGTGTAGACATGTGTAACGGTAGGGTTGGCGGTTGATGCGTCAGGCGCCAGCCAAGCCTTATGAGTACCAGTAAAAATGCGGTAACGCCAAACCACTTGTGCCATGAATACAGCTGTAGCTTGGTCGGGGACATTGATAAGTCGCTCATGTACTGGCCGACCGCGAACAATCCAAGGATCATCAAGGCCATGAGCCAATGCAGTACTTTGGCGGTGCCGGAGTAGCGCTGTGGGAGGTCTTGCTCGGCAGTGTCAATGTGATCCATGGGCGGTGGCGTGATGAATGTTGCTGATCAATGTTGGCTAGTAAAAGCGTAGGCATCCATTGCAAGTACATAGTCGCTGATACCAGTGTGCAGGTGCTCCACCGCGGGTCGTTCGCCTGCAGCACCGAGGGCGACATACAGCGGCTGCAAGTGTTCATCGGTGGGATGCGCTCGCGCCGCCTGAGGCGCGCGCTGGCGATAATCCAGTAGCGAGGTGATGTTCTGCTGCTGTAGTTGCTCGGTCATCCACTGCGGGAAGGCGCGCAAGTAATCGAACGAAGCCCCGGGTTGTGCGCTCGCGATATGGTAATCGCCGAGGTTATGCGTGATGTTGCCGGATCCGATAATTAAAAATCCCTGTGTACGAAGTGGCGCAAGTGCTTGACCGAGTCGATATGCGCCGGTCACACCGAGATGGCTTTGCAAGGATAGCGGTATCACGGGCACATCGGCATCCGGATACATCTGCCGTAGCGGGACCCAAGCACCATGATCCAAGCCGCGGGCGCGAGACTCATCAACTGCTAGCCCCGAATTGCGCAGGGTATCTACAACCTCTGCGGCTGCTTCTGGGCAGCCGGTCGCCGGGTACTGAATGTCATAGAGCTCGGCAGGAAAACCATAAAAATCATGGATGGTCTCCAGCCGCTCACCGGTACCAATGGTAGGGGTTCGCGTCTCCCAGTGCGGGCTGACGATGACAACCGCGCGCGGTCTTGGCAAGCGCGCGGCGATCCGGCTCATGGCAAGGCCGGCCGCGCCGGGGCGTAGCGCAAAGGTCGGCGCGCCATGCGGGAGAAACAGCGAGGGCAGGTTCATGATCAAAGCTAAATCAGGCTAATTTTTCAATAATAAAACTGCTATTCCGGTCGATTCGCAGCCGGTGTACCAGCCTTGGCTCGTTCTTTACCCCGCTATGCACTCGAAGCGGCGCAAACCGAGATCGGTTCAAGCGGCGGGATGACGCGTACTTTATCTGTGCCAGTTGCGCATACATAGAGGACAATCAGCAAATCTTTGTTCCTTCATACGCAACAATGGACCGATTATCTGCCATGCAGGTGTTCGTACGCGTGGCCGAGTTGAGCAGCTTCTCGGCAGTCGCCCATCAGATGGGCGTGGCGCGATCAATCGTGACTCGGCAGATCGCGGCCTTGGAGCAGCATCTGGGCGTCAAGCTGATGGCGCGCAGCACACGGCGACTGACGCTGACTGCCGCGGGCGCTGCGTATCTTGAAAAATGTCGGGTGATCTTGAATCTGGTCGAAGCCGCAGAGACCGGCATCGCCGAGCAGCGCCAAACTGCGCGCGGCCCGATTCGCATTAGCCTGCCACTGAGCTATGGGCTTAAGCGCGTGCTTCCAGTGCTGCTTGCGTTCGCGCGTGATTACCCGGAAGTTTCGATCGATATGGATTACACCGACCGACGCGTCAACCTGATTGAGGAAGGCTTTGATCTGGCGATTCGTATCACCGCGCAACCGGGGCCGACCGAGGTAGCGCGCAAACTGGGTCGCATCACCATGCAGACCTTGGCATCACCCGACTACCTCGCACGGTTTGGCAGGCCGCTTCATCCCGCTGAATTGTCGCAGCACGAGTGCCTGGCCTATAACAGTCCAGGTACCTCGTCGAGTTGGACGTATCGCGTCGACAATCAATGGAAAAGTTTTTCGGTGCCGTCGCGCATCAGCGCGGGTAATGGCGAAGCGCTCACCGAGGCTGCGGCGCAAGGCCTGGGCATCACGGTGCAACCTGATTTTGTTGCCGAGCCATATCTCGCGGTGGGCCGCGTTGTTCCGTTACTGGAAGCGTTCGATTTGCCCGAGCTTGGGCTCTACGCCATTTTGCCCGGAAACCGGCAGGTGCCGCATCGGGTAAGGGTGTTGATTGATTTTTTGGCGACGCAGCTATAACACGGGTGCGCGCAGTGACCTGTTATTTCTCGACCATCGCCTCTCGCAAAGTTTTCACAATTGGCTTGGCGAGATAACGTAGCACTGTATTTTTCCCCGTCTTGACCTCGACGCTTACCGTCATGCCCGGTTGTAGCTGTATTGATTGCCCATGCTGGCCACCGATGTGTTTACCCTCGGCACGCACCAACATGCGGTAATACGCTTGCTCGCCTTGTTTGAGATCTTCGGTGAGGGTGTCCGGACTGAGGTAACTGACTTTGCCGTCGAGCCAGCCGTATAGCGTGTAATCGTAGGCATCTACCTTCACGCTCGCCGCTTGGCCCGTGTGAATGAACGCGATATCAGTTGGTCGTATGCGCGCCTCCACCACCAACTCCTTTTCGATTGGCACGATCTGCATCAGCTCTTCGGTCGGTTTCAGCGTGCCGCCGATGGTCGTCATACGAATATTTTTTACTACGCCACGCATGGGAGCGCGCAGCTCAGTGCGCGAGAGTAAATCAGCACGTTGTGCCAACATCTGCTGGACGCCCGCAAGCTCTTCCTCGGCGCGTGATAATTCGGCTTGTGTGTCTTGTAGATATTTGTTCTGTCGATTAGTAATTTGAGACTGCAAATCAGCGACCTGTCGTTCAAGCTTCAACACGTCTGCTTGCGACACATCGCCGGTGCTGACGAGTGGCGACGTCATGGCGAGCTCGCGCTGCGCGAGTTCCAGTAGCTTGCGTAAGGATGCGGTTTCTTCATTGATTGATGCGCGTCGCTTATGCAGAAGCGCTAACTGATTCGTTTTGAACTGTGGATAGCCTGCGATTTCGGGTGCGAAGTTGGGTTCGCCGCCAATCAACTCAGCCTGCAGGCGCGCGACTGTGGCACGCAGCGCCAGCTCACGCGCGCGGGTTTCTTGAAAGGCCGCCTGTAGTTTTTGACTGTCGAGCAGAGCGAGCAGCTGACCACGCTCGACCGTGTCGCCCTCATTCACACGCAGCGCCTGCAGTACACCACCGTCGCTGGCTTGAATGATCTGGGTACGACCACTAGCAATAATTTGGCCAGGGGCGCGTGTGACTTGCTCAAGTTCGGCTTGCGCAGCCCAAATCAAAAAGCAGACTAATGCCAGAAGGCTGACCCAGACCACCACACGTGACTGCTTATCAGTGTCATTCTCGGCTTTGGTCATGGGGTGGCGCTCATTAGATCTGTCGAGTGATGTGGTGCCGCCGACGTTGGCTGCGCGGGCGCGATGTTTTGTGCAGGTGTGCTCAGCTTATCGAGTACATCGCCGCGCGCACCATCAAGCAGAATGCTACCCTGATCCATAACAATGACCCTATCTACCATTCGCAGCAGGCTTAGCTTATGGGTCACCAGAACTACTGTGGTTGAGCTGACCAGCGTGCTGAAAAGCTGACGCATGACGTTGGCCTCGCACTCCGCATCCATCGCAGAGCTTGGTTCGTCCAGCAATAGCAGCGCAGGCTGATGCAGCAATAAACGTGTCAAGCCAAGGAGTTGACGTTATCCGCCAGAGAGGCCGCGTCCGCCTCCGTCGATAGGGCGCTGTAATCCCTGTGGGTGCGCGCTGATGACCGTATCAAACCCGGTGAGCTTGGCTGCGCTCAGTATCGCGCTATCCGTCGGTGGCTTGAGGCCCAGCGAGAGGTTGTCGCGGAGTGTTCCATGAAGCAGACGAATATCTTGGGGCAAGTAGCCAATCTGCTCGCGTAAAAATGCCGGTGCCAGTAATGCCATATCGACGCCATCCATCAGCACTTTGCCAGTGGTTGGCCGATACAGACCGGTCAGTAGCCGAACCAGCGTGGACTTGCCTGAACCAATGGGCCCCACAATCGCAACGCGCTCGCCGCTGCCGATCGTAAGTGACACTGGCTGAAGAGCGGTGAGCTTGTCATTGAAAGCAAATGACGCCTGTTCAACACGTAGCATGCCACTGCAATTCGAGGGATAGATCGTGCTGCTGATGTCAACATGATCTACCGGTAGTCGCATCATCTCGTCCAGGCCACGTAATGCTTCTTTTGCGTGTTGCCACTGCGTAGCCCAGCTAGCGATGTAAGTGATCGGAGACAATGCCCGATTGCTGAGGATAGAGCAGGCGATCAGTGCGCCCATGGAAATTTGTCCAACGCTCACCATCCACGCGCCGGTACCGATAATAGCGATGTAGCTCAGCTGTTGAAGCAGTTGGGCAATATGCGACGCCATGGATGACCAGTGACGCGTACCCAGCTCCAATTCAGCGCTCGAACTTACCAAGTGACGCCAACGCTGCAGCATCGTCGTCTCTGCACCGGCAGCTTTAATGCTTTCGATGCCGTCGATAACATCGACCAGTAAGCCATTTTTTTGGCGCGTATCGCGTAGTTGCTGCCGTGTTAACCGAGCGATGCGCCAGTTCAGCCAAAATGAGGTGATCAGCACAATTGGCAGCAAAACAAGCGGAATCACCGCTAACCAATTTCCGATCATGCCGATCACGGCGATGAATAAAAAACAGAAGGGTAAATCCGCCATCAGAAAGATCGTTGATGAACTCATAAAATGGCGTACTAGTTCGAACTGGCGTACTTGTGCGGCGAAACTGCCGACTGATCGTGGTCGTGCCTCCATCCGTATGCCCAGCATATGACGAAAAAAAATATCCGATAGCTCTTCCTCGATCGCTTTACAGCCGCGATCCACCATCAGAGACCGTACCTGTTTCAGGATGAACTCGAACAATAAAGCAATACCGACACCGATTGTCAGCGCCATGAGTGTCGCGTGTGCTTGTGTGGGAATAACCCGGTCATAGACCTGAAGGCTATAGAAAGAGGCGCCAAGGCCCAGCATGCTGATCACGAATGTGGCGATCACCGACTCGATAAACACCCAGCGCCGCTTCATGATCGCACTGATGAACCATTGACGCGCACTTCTTGTCTCCTGCCTGGATTCCCAGGTCGGTTCACTCTGGGTGTTGAAGTGATCGGCTGCGTGATTCACGGTGAGGCCTCGGCATCAAGACGATAATTACGCGCGGTCAGTCGGCCTGTCAGCAGCTCAAGTTTGAGCGTTGCCGCGAAGCTGCTCCATTGCATATCAGAGAGCGCATACTGCGCTTGAATAACATCGCGTCGTGCGAGTAGTAGCTCAAGCCATGTACGACGTCCTACCGGGAACTGTCGTAAACAGGATTCATAGACTTGCTGCGTTGATTTCACTAATTCCTGAAGTACGACTAATTCCCGGCGTGCCGAATCGGCTTGTTGCCATAGACTGCGCACGCGCGCGGTCAGCTCTAGCCTTATCGTTTCGCGCGCATAGCTGACACCACTGCGCCGTGCCTCGGCCTCGCTGATGGCCGACAGCGACGAAAGCCCATTCCCGGGTTGGTAAGTCAGCCCCAAAAAAATCTGGTCGCTTGCGTATAGCGAGCCACCACCAAAGAGCCGTTGATAGCGTAATGAAAGCGAAGGCGACAGGCTGGCACGGCTAGTCGCAATGACTTCCTCAGCAATGCGCTGTTCGGCATCCATCCGTACGAGTTCGGGTGCGGCGTCCAAGGCTGCGCCGGTAACCTCGTCGATGGTCATTGGCACTGCAGCCACGGGTGCTGGCGTGATCAGCTCAGAGAACCGTCTACCAATCAGCAACTCGAGTTCGGTATGCATGTGCTGTTGCTGAAGCCGCAGCTGCATTCGCTCGGTTTGCGCTGGTTGCAGCCGGGCGCGTACGTTCACTGCATCAGATTGTGGACTGATGCCACTTGCAGTGCGACGGTCAATCATCGCGGTGGGCTGCTCGTAGTCGGCGATGACAGCATCAGCGCTATCGATCCGAGACCGTAAACGCATCGCCTCAGCGTAGGTGTTGATGGTGCGCTCAAGGATGCTCTTACGGGTTTCCAGTACCACTTGTCGTGCGGCTTCGGCTCGTGCCTCAGCGGCATTGATGTTGGCGGTTATGCGACCACCGGTCCAAAGCGGTTGCTCGATTTGAAGCTCGGTCAAGGTACTTCCAAGCGGCCCGCGTGATGAGGACGCGCAGAGCGCAGGCCACTGCTGCCAGCGAGCGCCGGCGATACCGAAATCGCTCGCGCTTTGTTCACTGATTCTTTGCACGATACTCGGGTGCACATCTGCGGCGATGCGGAGTGCCTGCTCAAGTGTTATTTTTTCTTGTGTGAGATCGGGTGTATTGGTAGTCATGCTATCGATAGACTCTCTCGCTATCGATGTCGCTGGAGTCCCGATCAGCCAGCAACCGAGACAGCCACCGACAATGACTACTGCCAGCCTATCGAACGGAATGCGTTCAATACGCCTAAAGCTACGGCGCCAATAGCAATACGCTGAGTTGAGTTTTTTTACTAATCGCAGCAATAACGGTGCTGCGATGCCTACCCGAAGCACCATCGCAGACCCCCAATGGAATAGCGCATTTGATCCTGTTAGTCGCGGAAATATCACAGGATGGATTTTGCGATGAGATTCGATAGACCGGCGCTGATGATTTGCTTTGATGGACTACCAAAAAAAGGCCTTTATCCATCACCGCGATGCGCGCAAATGTACGATAGCATCTACGAATCAATGAAATCGTTTGAGTAAATCGTCTGATCAGTACAACAATAAGTAGCAGTCCTTGATGCATTATCTCCACGTACTTCAACGGTATACATGCCACTAAGCCTGGGCTGTTGTATCCCTCTCACATAGTCATGGGGATTTTTAATGTCGAAGCTAGACCCGAGGCAATTCAAGCTGCTGAAGCGTAGTCCTGCCGGGAAAATTTCCACGAAAGAAATTATTACTGATTCGGTGCAGGTCGAACCGGGATCAGCGTATACCGTAGTCGACGTTAAGTCGGACAAGCTGCCAGCTAACATGAGGGCTAAGCGTGTCGGTCAGGATTTGCATATTGAAGTCGATGGTCAGGTGCTTGTTCGTCTGGAAGGTTTCTACGCGCCCGGTAACGGCAATACAGCGTTCGATGGCTCGGGCGAGTTATTCAGGACTACCGTCGGTCAATATGAAAGTGGTTATGCGCTGCTCACCGGCGACCCAGTGGGGGCAAGCGATAAGGTATTAATCGGTCCCGGCGAGGAGGGCGGAAGTAGCTCGACCCTATGATGGGGTGGTGCCATCGCGCTGGGCGGGCTAACCGCTGCCGCGGCTGGTAAATCAGGTACAAGCGCGACCGGCGGCAGTAGCGGGGGCACGGGAGGCACAGGCAACACAGGCAACACAGGCAACACAGGCAATACAGGTAATACAGGCAATACAGGTAATACAGGCAATACAGGTAATACAGGTAATACAGGCAATACAGATACACCGCCGCTGAACTTGCTCTCTGATCGCGCAGGGATGGTGGGCCCTTCAAGCCTCGCGCTCGCTAAAGTGCAGCTTCGTTTCGATGCAAATGCCGACGGGCGCATTGACAGCACCGAGCTGCAATCGCCATTAACGGTCAACAGTACGACCAGTGGGTCATTAAACACCACGCGTGGGCAATTTACGCTTCCAACAGATCTCTCCAGTTTCAATCCCACCACGGGTGTGCTGCAGCTCACATCAACCGGTGGTACAGCGAGGGGTGTCGCTACAGAAATTCCCATTAGTGGCTCAGTTCAGTACAGCGCGTATTTGCCCCGCTCGATTATCGATACTGATAAGGCACTTCAGGTCGTCGTTAGTCCATTGACCACACTCGCTGCAAATCGCTTTCAGCAGCAACTGATGCTTGGCACGCCTCAGGGATTCAGTATTGCGCAAACCTACGCCGAGCAAATCGGTCTCGTTGCTGATGCGCTTGGGGTAAGTAATGCAGTAGGTAGCTTGTTAGCCATTGGTCCAGAGCGTGACGCGCCCGGGCGATTGGTGGCTGAGCTCCAGGCGAATGCGCTACTCAACGTCATGGTTTCACTTGCGAGTGGAAAGTATGTTACCCCAGCGGACACGACGTCCATCGGACTATCGGCAGCAGTTAGTGCTGAGGTTTCGCAGCGGCTAGCACAGTTCATTACAAGTCGGGGCAGTATAAATCTCAGTGACGCTAGTGATTTAAAACTGGCTATGGCCAGCGTGCTACCAGCGTCATTAGTAATTGACGATGATCTCAGCAAAGGACTGGCCCATTTGATGGCAACCTATGGGCAGGTATTTAATAGCAACAGCGCCCTGATAGCGGTCGGTCATCAGCAATTGCCAGACCTTGCACGCATTAGTGCTGGATTGAACACGGCGATGAATAATGGTGGCTTGGATGATTCGTCGCTGCAGGCCGCATTAAAAACAGGCATTAACAGACTGATCGACGACCTTAATAGTGCAATAACAGATGCTCGTTCGGATACAAGTGTCAATGTCATTGTGAAGGCAGATGGCGCTTGGATCGACCAAAACATCGATGGGAAAATTGACGAGCAAGACAAAATCAATGGTGTACTCACCGCTGCCAATTTTGGTGTTGGTAAAAATGCTGATCCGGCGACGCATCTTTTGAGTATCAGCCAGCGTGTGCTGCCATCCACAGAGCAAGCACAAGTCTTATCATCACTCGGTACAGATGATCGGGCTACATTCCTGTTTGATACTGCGGATCAAGGGGGGCGAATTGACTTGAAGTGGGCCGCTGCTTCTGCTAATAGGGCGCTCAATAAGCAGGATATCGTACTGAACGCACGTGGTGCCGGTGTGGGTGCATTCTTAAGTGTGGGCAAGCTGCCCGTAATTAGCGGCAGTCAGGGCATTACAGCTAGCTTTGGGGCAGTATGGCTGCTCGCTGCTGGTGATGCAAAGGCCTTTGAGTACACCACAGCAGATATGACGGTCGGGCTGGGTGGCAATAGTAGTAGTGGTGTGGCGCTACCAGGCAGTATCTCGGGTCCGGTACGAGTGCAGGTATCAGGACAGCATGCGATGGCTAAATTCACAGCAATCTCAAACACGAGTATCCAAGCCGTAGACCTGAATGCGGTAGCGACGGGCGCCCAGTCCAAAGCCAGTCTGTTGCTGCAGTCTGTAACGGGTGGAACACTGAGCGCCAACCGCTTTGGTGCCGCAAGCTATGCTGACCGAAGCACCAGCGAAATGACACTCATTAACTTGAACGGTAGTTTAAGTATTGGCGGCCAGCTTTCTGCGCTCGCGTCGGGTGATGGTAGCAATTCACTGATCAGCGTCACAAATGGCGGCTCGATTTTGATCGAATCCGGATCAGGTGCGACCAAGTTCTACGGCGATATCAGCGTAATCGCGAGTGGCACGACCTTGGCAGTACAAGGTAATGATGCTCGTACGACGGCAATGATCAATCTATATTCTGCAACGGGCAACATCAATATCGGCGTATTACGTGTATTAGCAAGTGGTACTAATAGTATCGCGAGTGTTAACGCCGAGGCTAACCACAGTTCGTTAAGTGTGTATGGCCCGGTGACGGTAAGCGCTGATGGCACCAGCGCAGCGGCAAAGCTAAGCCTATCCGCTTACGCACCTACATCAGCCGATGTAGCGATGTCACTGGCGTCCACTTTGACGATTACAACGTTGGGGCAAGCATTTGGTGCATCGACGGAAGTCAGTCTGACTACCGACCAGGGTGGTATCACGCTGCAAGGCGCATTGAATCAGCAAAGCTTGGGTTCGTCCAGCAGTATACAAACAGCGATTTCGGCGGCAGGTAATATCGGGCTAGCTAATACGCTCGTGCTTGACTCACAAGGCGCGTTTAGTACTTCCAAACTCAGCCTTGCCGCAGCCGATCAAGTCTTGATAGGTACGTCCTTGGGCGTAACCAGTGCGGGTAATCCGGGCGGCAATGGTGGCGCGCCCACCGTCAGCGTTCATGCAGCTGGCTATG
>Ga0194123_10000777_pt1 | contig 55533 bp, 54 predicted proteins | sample TA2MahsurfametaG_5_FD_155479 | JGI IMG/M metagenome (GOLD analysis project Ga0194123, IMG submission 155479) | Freshwater microbial communities from Lake Tanganyika, Tanzania - TA2015023 Mahale A surface | ecosystem: Environmental > Aquatic > Freshwater > Lake | place: Tanzania: Lake Tanganyika... | reverse complement strand
TCATGTCGGCACCCCAGCCTGGTGGCTTGGGGTAATGGGCGGTAGCGGCGATTTCCATCTCCATGCCATCGAAGAAGTAGTAGCCCCAAGCGGTACGCGGGATGAGAGGCTCCAGGGCTTGGCGATCCGCCGTCGTGACGGTGGTCCCCGCTTCGAGCGCAATTTCCGCAGGAGCGTTGTCTATCCACTCGCGCAGGGCGAGGTAACTCATGTCGCCTTCCGCCGGCAGCCGGCAGCGGGAGTGTGGCCGTGAGCGAGAGGAATGCAGCGGCAAGACACCTTGCCATGCGGGGACGGGAGTTGCTTGTCATGCTGCCGATGCCTCGACTGGGAGTAGCCATACCCCCCCATGGTACCCAGCGAAGTGATGCGTTCCAATACGGTGCGTGAGTGGCTCAGTCGTTTTCGTCGATAAAAGTGACGATTTGTCGGATTTCTCCGATCAAATCCTCAGGGACGTGCGGCGGCAGAAATTCGCCCACCACGCGTTTGTCAGGCGCGACCAGCAGGATGGCAGGCGAATGATCGAACCAGTAGTCACCGGAGTCGTCTGTGGTGATGCGCGTGAAGTCGGCTGCCAATTGACGGGTGAGCAGGTGCAGCGCTTCCGTGGTTCCTGATGCAGCGCGGAAGCTGGGATCGAAATGCTGCACGTAGCGTTTGAGCACCTCTGGCGTATCGCGCTCCCCATCCACCGAGACAAGAAACACCTGGGCCCGTGCATCGAAGGCGGGAAAGTCACGCAGCCCCTCGCGCACCGCCTTAAGCACCGCAAGGGTGACCGGGCAGATGTCCGGGCAGTGGGTATAGCCGAAGAAGAGCAGCGTCCAATGCCCTTCGAGTGATTCCTCATTGAAGGGCTTGCCCTGTTCATCGGTGAGCGCGAAGGGTTCGAGCCGGGGTGGATTGGGCCACAAAAGACCCGGCACCTCAGCCGGTGCGGGTGCGGGTAGCCCCTCAGTTTGCCAAGCTCGACCCGCGAGGAAGGCCCCGATCATGAGGGCCAGCACCAGACCCGTCCGGGTCAGGTAACACGTGTGACCTGGTTGATTCTTCTCCTTCATCAGGCGTGTTCCTTAGCAGCGCAACCAAGGAAGGATAGATCAATCGGACCCCATGAGGCGTGAGGTGATCGCCATCGGAGTAGACAGGGATCCCTTTCTGGATCGCCCGGCAGTACTCACCATCGGGGCAAAGCAGGGGAAATGGGTCCCAGAGTTGGACTGCAGGATAGCGTGCGACCAATTCCTGCAGTGCCGTCAGATGGGTGGCGCGACGTGCCAGCAATTCATCCCGTTTTCGCGAGAGTCCTGTGCGACAAGAAGATTTGCCGGCGAGCCACGGGTCCACGCAGCGCCACACCCGCTCTGGAAACAGTGGCAGAGGCGCCGTGATGATCACGCGCAGCCCCTTCGCCAGCAGGGGCTCCAGCCAAAGTCGAGCCTCGTCTTCCATTAGCGAGGTGGTGGGCGTCAAGTAATCTCTGATCTCGTAACGTTTCATTCGCAGGCTGGAGAGCAAAACCCAATCCCCCGGCCGGGTGCGCGAAAGAAGCTCACGCATGCGTGCCTCGTTGAAATGCAGACAGTCGACTGGCGTCCGTGAAGCCATGGGGCGCCCGGCCAGCAGGTAGCCACAGCCGGCCTTCGCCAGCGATGTCACGGTCATGCCCTCGCTGGCAAGGTGCTCGAATGCGGGGGCGAGGTGCATTGTGTGGGAATCCCCCGGTGCGAAGAGGCGCATCCCGTGCAGCGGCAACGATGATTCCGTGTGGTCGCAGTGGGCGGGTTTGCGCGTACGGATGAGTCCCTCGACTTCGTGACTTACCGAGCATGGCGAATAGTCGGTGCCCGACATATCCCACATCCGACTCCAGCGTTCATTCCATGTGGTGACCTTGCTGAAGCTGAGATGGGTGCGCGCCTCCCACAGGACCCACCCGAGGGCGAGGCCAGACAGCATCAGCAGGAGGCTGGCGGCAAGCGCCCGCGCGGAAGGTGCGTGCGTCAGCCACGCTGCGTGGCGTGTGGGCTGCTCCACCCAGCGATAGGACAGCATCGCGAGCACCAACGAAAGCACCACGGCAAGAATCCGCGCGGAGGTGGACTCGAGTTCCAGCGTCCAGCGCAGGCCCACGAATACAGGCCAATGCCAGAGATAGAGCGAATAGGAAATCCTGCCGATCGCCACCATGGGCGGCAGGCTCAACATTCGACTCCAGACACCAGTCGGGCCATGGCGGCCAGCGCATAGGAGCAGAAGAGTCCCTGCGACCGACAGCAGTGCGCCCGGCAAGGGCATGGCCATCTCTTCCGTCGTCTGCAGGGTGATCGCCAGCAGCACGACACCCAGGGTCGCGAGGCCAGTCACGCCCCACGGCGGGAGGCGCTGCGACTCCGGGCCGGAGGCCTGGGTCATGCACAGCAGGGCTCCGCTCGCAAGTTCCCAGAAGCGGGTGAACACCAGATAGAAGGCCAGGTTTGCGTCCTCGCCCTGCAGCCAGAGGCAGGCGGCAAAAGAGAGCCGTGCGCACAGGCCGAGCGGGAGGAGTGCCCACGTTCCCGTTGTCTCCCTGCGCCACAACCACCAGAACACGAGCGGCGGAGCCAACAGGTAATACTGCTCCTCGATGCCGAGCGACCAGGTGTGTAGCCACGGATTGAGGTTTGCAGGGCCGAAGAAATAGTCCGTACCAGCCAGCAGCAAGTAGATATTGCTGGCGCCTATGAAGGCGTACGCGCCCGTCAGGAAATCAGGCTTTTCCTGCCACGGCAGCATGGGGATGAACAAGATATACAGCAGCAGGCTCACGCACAACATGACGGCCAATGCCGGGACGATGCGCGCAATACGGCGCCCGTAGAATCCAAGCAGAAACTCCGGAAGCGCTTCTCCTTGCCGCTTCAGCAACGAGGCCGTGACGACATAGCCGGAGATGACGAAGAAGACGTCGACCCCTGTGAAGCCCCCGGGCAAGAATGTGGGGTCGAGGTGGAACATCACCACCGCGATGACGGCAATGGGGCGCAGCCCATCGATGTCCGGCCGATAGGCTGTAGTGATACGAAGCATGTCCTTTCAGCGGCCCTACAGGGGGCAACTTTAGGGGAGCGCCGGTTTCCGGATCAGCCCTTCCGGGTAGTGGGAATCAGATGTATGACCGCACCCCGCAATCTGAGAGCTATGGCACTGCCTTCCGTTGGTGAGAGCCTGTCTGCCAGGTGCCTTGGCAGGGTCATGGAGAGCAGCGCGCCTGCGGCGTCCGGCACCTCGAGCGTCATCCGCACGCGATCGCCGAGCGACAGATAACGACGCACAATCCCGCTGACTGGATTGTCGAAACCATCCGGCAGATGGGTTTCGTCAGCCTCACGCTCGGCCCGGGCCGCAAGCAGCAGCACACCTTCAGCGGGCAGGCAGGCCGTGGTGACAGCACCCGTTGGCGCATCCGCTTGGCGTTTGACCCGCAAGGCGAGCGCGCCCCACCTCAATCGGGTGTAATCCGCTTCATGTGCCTCCACCTGCACCTCCAGCAGGTTGCGCAGGCCCACCAGTCGGGCGACGTCCAAACTGTCCGGTTCACGCATGAGTGTCAGCGGCGGACCTGTCTGCAACGAGCTGCCTTGCGAGAGCAAAGTCATGCGGTCGGCGAGCATCACCGCCTCTTCCAAATCATGGGTGACGAGAATCACCGGCATGGCGAGCTCGCGACGCAGCTCTGCGAGTTCACCATAGAGCTTTTCGCGCGTGGCGCGGTCCACTGCGGAGAACGGCTCATCGAGCAGCAACACCCTAGGTTCGCGCGCCAGAGCGCGTGCGACCGCCACACGTTGCTGCTGCCCTCCGGAGAGCTGGTGGGACCGGCGATGCTCGAGGCCTTGCAGGTTGACCTTGGCGAGGAGGCGGGTAGCCCGCTCCCGCGCATCCGAGGCACATCGGTCTGGCAAGGCTTCGCGCACATTGTCGAGCGCCGAGAGGTGCGGAAAGAGCGCATAGTTCTGGAACACCATGCCGATGCGGCGGGCAGCCGTGGGCTTCGCGTGCCGTGCCCGTGTGTCCAGCCAGGTCTCACCGTTGCAGGTGATCCGCCCTTCGGCCGGAGTGTGCAGGCCCGCGATGCAACGCAGGACTGTCGACTTGCCACTGCCCGAAGGGCCGACCAGCGCCAGCACCTCGCCGGGCCCGCAAGTCAGCTCCACCGCCAGAGGGATAGGCGCCGCCTGATGCAGTGAAACCCGCAGGCCAGCTTCGTGCTCAGTCATGGCGTGCATGCCGCAACACACGATTGAGGGCGAGATAGGAGATGGCAATCGCCGCCAGCGAAATGGCGAGCAAGGCGGCGGACATGGTCGCAGCACCTGCGGTATCGAAGGCTTGCACGCGGTCATAGATGGAGATGGCAAGCGTGCGCGTCTCTCCAGGAATACTGCCACCCACCATCAGCACCACACCGAACTCGCCCAGCGTGTGCGCAAAAGTCAGCACCGCCGCAGACAGGATCCCCGGCCAAGCCAGGGCCAGCTCTATGCGCCAGAGTCGACGCCACGCCGACATCCCGCAACAACGCGCGGCCTCGCGCACCTCTATGGGAATCGCTTCGAAGGCCCGCTGCATGGGCTGAATCGCGAAGGGCAGGTTGAATATGAGAGACGCAATCAAGAGGCCATCAAAGGAAAACACGAGCTGCCGACCCGCCAGCGCCTGATACCACTGGCCCAGCTGGGAGTCTCCGCCCATGGCAACCAGCAGGTAGAAGCCGAGAACGGTGGGGGGCAGAACCAGCGGCAAGGCAAGCGCGGCCTCCACGAGAACCTTGCCCGGAAACCGGCGCCAGGCGAGCAGACGGCCCAACCACACACCAAGCGGCAGCAGCACGCCCAAGGTTGCGGCCGCGAGCAGCAAGGAGAGCTTCAGAGCATTCCAGTCCACGAGTGCGCTCAGGGCTGAGCCGGCAGATCGAAGCCGTAGCGCGCCAGCACGGCCCTGGACTCGGACCCCAGCAGCCAGTCATGAAAGCGGCGGGCGACAGGGCCCGCGGACTTCAGCAGCACCATGCGCTGGCGGAGTGGAGCATGGTCGTCTGCGGGCAAGAGGACTACTTTGGCCTCGGGCGTGAGACCGGGTGCGCGCGCGAGAGACCAGGCACTGATGCCGGCGTCCACGCTGCCGGACAGCGCGAACTGGGCGGCTTGCGCCGCGTTTTCACCCAGCACCAGACGCGGTTCCAGGGCCTCCCACAATCCTTTGGCGCGCAGAAGTTCTTCTGCCCGCTGACCATAGGGGGCATGGGCGGGATTTGGGATTGCAAAGCGGCGTACCTGCCCCGCTTTCACGGCGGCCGCCAGGCCCGAGAGGTCCGAATCCACTGCAATCCCGGAACTGGCGGCAACGAAGAGCGCGAGACGTCCCTCGCCGTAGAGCTGCCCGTCATCCACCGTGAGCTCGGCCCGAGCCAGGCGCTCAACCAAGGCCTGATCCGCCGACAGGAAAAGCTCGAACGGTGCCCCCTGTTCAATCTGGCGCGCGAAATTTCCGGAGGAGCCGAAAGCCAGACGCACCTCATGCCCCGTTTCCTGCTGGAACGCGGCAGCGAGCTCAGGCAGCGCAAATTGCAGGTCGGCGGCCGCTGCCACCACCGGGCCCCGCGCTTGTACCGGCTTCATACCCATCAGCAACAGGAGCGTTGGCACGAGGCAAACGCACGCGAAACGGCGGGGGAGATCCAAGGAAGGCATACGAATCATGTGGCCGATGCTAGCCAGCAAGGGGAAGGCAGACAATTACCGCGGGCAAGAGCCACACCAGACACCCGCAAAGCGTTCTCAAAATCGCGCGTGCAGCCGCACTTCAAGCCCGTCCTCGCCGGCCGCTAACCCGGAGGAAGTTTCTTTCCTCATCCCGGGTATGGCCGCACCACACATCACCCTCATCTTGTGCACGTTGAACCGCGCCGTGAGCCTGGCCGAGACGCTGGCGAGCCTCAGCCGCATGAGGAATTCCGCGCGACATGCCAGCAATGTGCTGCTGGTGGACAATGGCAGTACGGACAAGACTTCCGCGGTGCTGCACGATTTTGCCGCGCGCGAGCCCGGTGTGCGCCTGCTGCGAGAACCCCGTCGCGGCCTCTCGCATGCGCGCAATCTGGGGCTGGCGCACGCAGATTCTCCCTTCATCGCCTTTGTGGATGACGATGTGGATTTCGAGGCCGGTTGGCTGGATGCCGTGGTGGAAAGCTTCCGGGCGCAGCCAGAGATGGATGTGCTTGGTGGCCGCACCGACCCCCGCTTTCCCGGCCCGCGACCCGACTGGTTCTACGACCGCCTCATCACCTGGTATGGCTGCTCGCGCCTCGGCGAGCACTCGCGGTGGATGCGGCCCCTGGAATTTCCCTATGGCGTCAACATGGCTTTCCGGCGCGAAGTGCTGCTGGCCTCAGGTGGGTTCGCGATAGATCTCGGTCGTCGTGGAACCAACCTGCTCTCCAATGACGAGACCGAACTCTGCAGGCGCCTCAAGGCAAAGAGCCACCGCTTCTGGTACTGCGCAGAAGCACGGCTCCATCACCGTATCGCGCCTGAAAGACTCTCACCCGCATGGGTGCTCGAGCGTCACTATTGGCAGGGGATTTCGGATGTCATCATGGAGCGGCGACTGAAATTGGCGGGCGCCCAGTCATCGCGCGAGCGTTGGGGGTCCCTGCTGAAGGCGCTGTGGCTGGCGCATACCGGTGGGTCGCTGTCACCGCGCCGTCTGTGGTGGCATGCAAGACGGCAGTCGCTGCCCGACCGCGCGCACTGCGCCTATCTGCGGGGACGTTTGGTGCAGGCCCTCAAGGAGGCTGTGCGTTGGCCTTGAGTCACCCACCGCGCGCCGTCAGCACGCTGGCGCTTCAAGCTCGCCGCGGCTACTGGCGTTCCAGTCTTACAGCCTGCAACAGGTGCTGGGCGGCATCGGTGTTGTAGCCCAACACTTCGAGCACATGACCGCTCAGTTGCAGGGCAGCTTCCAGTGTTTCCGGCACCACTTCCACTGCGCCATGTTCGCGCAGCACCGCGGCATGCTGCTCGTCCCGCGCGCGCGCCAGCACCGGCAGTCCGGGTTGTGCGCGGCTGATGCGCTCGGCCATCTCCGCAGCCACATGCGGGTCATCCAAAGTGATCACTATCGCCATGGCACCCTCGGTGAGCTTGCCGGGCAGCAAGTCAGGGTGAGCGGCATCACCAAAGTACACGCTGGCGCCACGCGCGGAGAGCGTTCTCACCCGTGAGGCATCGCGGTCCAGAGCGATGTAGGGAATTCTTTCACGGTCGAGGATTTCTCCCAGCAGCTGACCCACGCGACCGAAACCGGCGATGACGACGTGCCCCGATAGATCCGGCAGGTCATCCAGCGCCATCTCCGGGTCATCCTGTGAGGATTCCAGCTGCCCTCCCAGCCAGCGACCGAGGCGCGCCACTGCCGGCGCCGCCAGCATGCTGAAACCCACCACGATGAGCATGAACTGCCCCGCTTCCTGCGGCAGCAGGCCCCGGGTGAGCGCGATACCGATGACGATGAAAGCGAACTCGCCACCCTGGCCGAGCAGAAAACCGCCTTCCACCGCCGTAGACCAACGCACACCGAAGAGGCGCAGGGCACCGGTTGCCAGCACTATCTTGATCAGAAACAGACCCAGAATGGATAAGGGCACCCAGAGGGGATCCGCAGCCAGTGCCCGCAAATCGACGCCCATGCCAACAGACAGGAAGAACAGACTGATGAGCAGGCCCTTGAAGGGCTCGATGGTGACTTCCACCTGATGCCGATAAGCCGTTTCCGCCAGTAGCAATCCCGCCAGAAAAGCACCGAGGGCAAGGGAGAGGCCGGCGGCCCAGGTCAGTGCTGCCGTGCCCAGGGTCACGAGCACAATCAACGCCATGAAGGCGTCCGACTGATGGGCCGATGAAACCCGGTGGAACAGAGGCTGCACCAGGCGTTTGCCGAGCACGGCAATTGCGCTGACGGCAACAGCTGCCTTGCCGGCGGCAATGAGCATGGCGTGGACCAGCGCCATGCCGCTTTCCTCGCCCACGTGATCCACCAGCACCAGCAACGGCACGACCATCAGATCCTGCATCAGCAACACGGCGAAGGCGACACGCCCCACCGCCGTTGCGATGGCGTGCCGCTCAGCCAGCAGCTGCATCACGATGGCGGTGGAAGACAGGGCCAGCGAAAGGCCCAGCACCAGTGCGGCACCCCCGGTATTGCCAAAGGCATAGGCCAGCGAGCCAATGACTGCGGCAGTCACCAGAATCTGGACATTGCCGAGACCAAACACCCAGCGCCGCATGGACCAGAGCCTGGAGATCGACATCTCGAGTCCCAGGGTGAACAGCAGGAACACCACGCCAAACTCGGCGATGGCGCGAGTGCCCTCGAGATCCGTGATGGTGAAGTGCCGGATGAATGAGTCCGGTGCAATCAGGCTGCCAAGGCCGTAGGGGCCGATGACAGCGCCCACGATGAGGAAGGCCAGCACCTGGCTCAGACGGAAGCGCCGGACCAGCGGAATCAGAATCCCTGCGATGGCACAGAACAGCAGCAGCTCACCGAGCAGGGGCAGCGCCGCATGCGCGGCCGGCTCGGTGGCTGGAGTCACTGCGATCCTTTCTTCAGCCTGCCCGCAACAACCACTCCACGATGGTTTCGGCAGCGTCTTCTGCGGAGAGTTTGGTGGTGTCTATCCTGAGCTCAGGATTCTCCGGGGCTTCGTAGGGCGAATCAATGCCGGTGAAGTGTTTCAACTCGCCGGCCCGCGCCTTGCGATAGAGCCCTTTCACATCGCGTCGCTCCGCTTCTGAAAGCGGGGTATCCACATGCACCTCGACAAACTCACCGGGCCCAAAGAGTGCCCGCACCATCTCGCGCTCCGCCCGGAAGGGCGAGATGAAGGCAGTCAGCACGATGAGTCCGGCATCGGTCATGAGCTTTGCCACCTCGCCCACCCGCCGGATGTTTTCCACGCGGTCCTCATCCGTAAAACCAAGGTCGCGATTGAGTCCGTGCCGGATGTTGTCCCCATCCAGCAGAAAGCTGTGTTTGCCAAGCGCGTAGAGCTTCTTCTCCACCAGATTGGCGATGGTGGATTTGCCGGCGCCGGACAGGCCCGTGAACCAGAGCAGGCGTGGCTGCTGGTGCTTCTGCGCAGCGTGCGCCTCACGCGTGATCTCCAGCGCCTGCCAGTGCACATTCTGGCTGCGACGCAGGGCAAAGCTCAGCATGCCGGCGGCGACGGTGCCGTTGGTGAATTTGTCGATGAGGATGAAGCCGCCGAGATCGCGGCTCGCCTCGTAGGGCTCGAAGATGATGGGCTTGTCCGTGGCCAGGGTCACCACGCCGATGGCGTTCAATTCGAGTGTCTTGGCCGCGAGATGCTCCATGGTGTTCACATTCACCTGATAGCGCGGCGCATGGATCTGGGCGGATACCGTCTGGGTGCCGATCTTGAGCCAGTAGGGTCGGCCGGGCATGAGCGCCTCATCCGACATCCACACCAGCGTGGCCTCGAACTGGTCGGCCACTTCCGGTGGATCATCGGCCAGCGCAATGACATCCCCGCGCGAGCAGTCCACCTCGTCGTTGAGGGTAAGGGTGATGGATTGGCCGGCGAATGCTTCCGGCTGGTCGCCATCGAAGGTCACGATGCGTGCCACGGTACTGACCCGGCCCGAGGGCAGGATGCGTACCGCATCGCCCGGCCTGACCTTGCCGGTTGCGATCATGCCGGCGAACCCTCGGAAGTCGAGATTTGGCCGACTCACCCATTGCACCGGCAGGCGGAAGGGCCGTGCCTGGTCCGCCGTCACATCCACTTCGACCGTTTCGAGGTGCTCCATCAGCGTCACGCCGCTATACCAGTGCATGTTGGTGGAGGCGGCGGTGACGTTGTCGCCCATGTAGCCAGAGATCGGGATTGCGGTGAATTCCGTGATACCGATCGAAGTCGCAAAAGCGGTGTAGTCCTCGACGATTTGATTGAAAGTGGCTTCGTCGTAGCCCACCAGATCCATCTTGTTCACGGCCAGCACCAGGTTGCGTGTGTATTGCTTATGGCCAGGGGTATCCGCCACGATGAACTTGCGCTTGTCGGTGGCAAAGAAACGGTAGGCCACATCGATGGTGATGCCCTGCTCGCGCTCTGCGGCGAGGCCGTCCACCAGCAAGGCGAAATCGATGTTCTGGCCCTGGGTGCCCACCCGGCGCGAGTCTTCCTCCAGCGCGGCGAGCTGATCCTCGAAGATCATCTTCGAGTCGTAGAGCAGGCGGCCGATGAGCGTGGATTTTCCGTCGTCCACCGAGCCGCAGGTGATGAAGCGCAGCAGGGATTTGTGCTGATGCTGCAGGAGATAGGCGTCGATGTCCTCGGCGATCAGCTCATGCGCGCGATAGGAGGATTCGGGATTGACCGTGTTCATCAGAAATACCCTTCCTGCTTCTTCTTCTCCATGCTCGCCGCCTGATCGTGATCGATGGCGCGCCCCTGGCGCTCCGAGGTGGTGGTGAGCAGGGTTTCCTGGATGACTTCCGTGAGCGTGGTGGCGGTGCTCTCGACCGCACCGGAAAGCGGATAGCAGCCCAAGGTACGGAAGCGCACCGAACGCATCACCGGTTCTTCGCCCGGGGCCAGCGGGAAGCGCTCGTCATCCACCATCAGCAACAAGCCATCGCGATAGACCGTCGGCCGGGGCGCCGCAAGATAAAGGGCACGATGGGAATGTTTTCCAGATGGATGTATTGCCAGATGTCGAGCTCTGTCCAGTTGGAGATGGGGAACACCCGGATGCTCTCGCCCTTGCGCTTGCGCGCGTTGTACAGCCGCCAGAGCTCGGGCCGCTGGCTCTTGGGGTCCCACCGATGGTTCGCCGAACGGAAGGAGAAGATGCGCTCCTTGGCGCGGCTTTTTTCCTCATCACGCCGCGCACCGCCAAAAGCGGCGTCAAAACCGTGCAGGTCGAGCGCCTGTTTCAGGCCCTCGGTCTTCCACATGTCGGTATGCAGGGAACCATGGTCAAACGGATTGATGCCTCGGGCCTTGGCCTCGGGATTCTGGTGCACCAGCAGCTCCATGCCCGCTTCCTGGGCCATGCGCCCGCGCATCTCGTACATCGCGCGGAACTTCCAGGTGGTGTCCACATGCAGCAGCGGAAAGGGTGGTGGCGCGGGATAGAAGGCCTTGCGCGCCAGATGGAGCATCACGGCCGAGTCCTTGCCTATGGAGTACAGCATGACGGGCTTTTCCACCTCCGAGACGACTTCCCGGATGATGTGGATGCTTTCGGCTTCCAGCCGTTCGAGATACGTCAGCACATGGGTCATGGCAATTCAGTGGCTCCAAAGTGGCAGTGCCGGTCAGGTTAACGAGAGGTCGACCGGAGGCGTCCTCGCGCGGAATCTTCGAGTGGAAGGTTCGGCCGCGGTTCCAGATTCTTTACGTTGGGGATTGTGCGGCGCGAGAGTGCTGCAGGGCCAAGAATTTTTCGACCTCAGGCCATAACCGCATTTCTGGCAGGGCTCGGACCCTTTTGGGAGCACGCCCCGGGCGACCCCACCGGCTTGTTATAGTTCCTCCTCCCCCCGCAGCGGAGAGCCTCATGAGCGAAGACATCCTGCTGGTCAGCCAGGAAGACGGTGTTGCCACCGTCACCCTCAACCGGCCCGACAGCCTGAATGCGCTGTCCCAAGCCCTGCGCGCACGGCTGGCCGAGACTTTCAGGGCGCTGGCCGACAAGGGCGAGGTCCGGGTGGTGATTCTCACCGGCACGGGGCGGGCCTTTTGTGCGGGCATAGATCTCAGGGAACTGGGCAGCGGCGCCACGCAGGTCGGCACCCCGCGCGACCCGGCCTTCGATCCCACCAGTGCCATGGCGGCCTTCCCCGGCCCGGTCATAGGCGCCATCAACGGCGTGGCGATCACGGGCGGCTTCGAGCTTGCCCTCGGCTGCGATGTGCTCATCGCTGCGCCCACGGCGCGCTTCGCGGATACTCATGGGCGGGTGGGCGTGCACCCGGCCTGGGGTTTGAGTCAGCGACTGTCTCGCCTCATCGGCGTGAATCGGGCCAAGGAAATGAGTCTGACCGGGAATTTCGTGGATGCCGCGACCGCCGAGCGCTGGGGCTTGGTGAATCGCGTGGTGGAGGCCGAGGTGCTGCTACCCACCTGCCAGCAGCTTGCCCGGGACATGCTGAGTCTGGAGCCCGCGATGCTCGTGTCTTACAAGCGGCTCATCGATGACGGCTACGGACTGTCCTTCAGCGAGTCCATGCGATTCGAGGCCGAGGTCGCGCTGCGTGAGAACGCGGCGGTCGACCCGGCGGCAGTCGCCGCCCGCCGCGCCGCCATCCAGGCCCGCGGGCGGGATCAATCGGGCTCAGGCCAGCGCTGAGCCTTACGGGGGGGCGGGCGCTCAGGCCCGCCCTGAACGCAACACCTGTCCGGGTCGAGCGCCGGTATCCCGGCCCGCTTCGAACAGCGGGGTGCCGTTGACGATGGTGTACTCGATGCCATGCGCCGGCACGACCAGTCGGCGTCCACCACCCGGCAGGTCATGACGCATCTCGCCACGCTTGCTGGAGCCCACGCGCGCCAGATCGAAGATGGCGAAATCCGCGGCAAGACCCGGCGCGATACGGCCACGATTCTGGATCCCGAAGAGCGCCGCCGGCTCCGTGGTGATGCGCTTGACCGCGTGCTCCAGGCTCATCACTTCGCGATCCCGCACCCAGGTGCCCAGCAGATAGGTGCAGTAGCCCGCGTCGCAGAACATATCCACATGCGCGCCCCCATCGGAGAGGCCGATGATCGTGCGCGGATCCTTGATGAGCTCAGGGATCCGGCTCTCGTCCGAGTTGAACAGTTCGTAGGTGAACTGCATCTCGAGGTTGTCCTCGAGCGCGAGGTCCAGGAACGTGTCCATGGGATCCTTGCCGCGCTCGCGGGCCACGGACTCCACATTGCGTCCCAGGAGGGGTGTGAGCGCGGGGTTGCCCACTTCATGGATGATGGCGCGCGACCAGTCCCCGGTGAAAATCTTCGGAACCTTGAGCGCCTCGCGGAAAGCGTCGCGGAATTTCTGATCCCGATACAGCTGCGCCTGCTCTTCCGGCGGACGATTGAAGGCCGGATTCCAGCACGGCATGTTGGCGAAGAGGAAAGGCTTGCGCAGATCGATCTGCGTCATCATCGGCCGGCAGGTCACCTGGGGCAGCGCGCCGCGTTTCAGCAGATCAGCGGCTTCCCGCAAGGTGCGCTGGGGGGCTTCCGGGTTGTCCTCGCGGTTCAGCAATGCGAGCCAAGTCACGGGTCGACCGCTTTCCGTAAGCAGCATGTCGAGCAATTCATATTCGCGCGGATCGAGCACCGAGACTTCATTGGTCAGCGCAATCTCGATGGCGCCGCGCCCCAGATCCCGTAGCACGTTCGAGTAGGCTTTCAGCTCCGAGTCGCTCGCGAGGCGGCAGGCAAGCGGCCGCCCTTGATAACCAATGTGCTGGCCCGCGAAGGTGGAAGTGAAGCCCATCGCGCCGGCTTCCATGGCTTCCCGCAAGAGGCCGCTGATTTTTGCGGTTTCCTCGGGCGTGGCCGCCCGCTCCATGGATTCTTCGCCCAGTACGTAGTGGCGGAAGGGTGTGAGCGCGGCGAGGAAGCCGAGATTCAGGCCGGAGCCGCGGCGTTCTGCGGCATCCATGTACTGCGGGAAGGTCTCCCAGTCCCAGGTCACGCCCTTGTTCAATACGTCGAACGGGATGGCTTCCACGTTCACCAGATCCCAGGCGGCGATTTCGCGCGTCTCGGGCCGGCAGGGCGCGATGCCCACGCCGCAGTTGCCCATTACCACCGTGGTCACGCCATGCCAGCAAGAGGGGGTGGTGATGTCGTCCCAGCAGATCTGCGCATCGTAATGCGTGTGGGGATCGACAAAGCCGGGAGCCACGATGAGGTCTGAAGCATCGATGGTCCGGGTGGCGGAGCCTGCCACCTTGCCGACATCCACGATGATGCCGTCCTTCACGCCGATGTCGGCTTGCTGGCGGGGCGCGCCAGTGCCATCGACGACCGTACCGTTCTTGATGACGAGATCGTAGGTCATGGCGGGGTCTCTCTGTGCTGGTAGGGGGAGCGCCGATGCAGTCCGGGACTGCATGCAACGTGCTGGCGCCTACTATACGCCCGCAACCGTCTCCGCCAAGCGTGTTTGCGGCGCAATAAAACCGGTGTGGAGTAGCGAACGACCAGACACGGCGCGCGTAGGCTTGTCACCGAGCAGCGCACACAAGGTCGGCACGATGTCCATTGAGCTGTGGCACCCGTAATCACCGGCCTTGATTCCAGCTCCGGCGAAGAAGGCAACGCCAGCACCTCCGGTGTGGCCGCCGTTGCGTCGCCACGGTACGGGACCCAGGGTGCCGTGACGCGGATGGTGCAAAGCTGTGGGTGACCCCGCCCAGACAATGCGCAGATCGGCCTCCGATTGCCCGCGTTGGAGAGGATCGCCGGGGGTGATCTCGAGGGAGGCGACTGCCGGTTTGCCGGTGGCCGGATCGAGACAGGCTTGGAGCAGCGCGCGCACCTGGGCGAGCACTTCCGGATACCGATGCAGTGATACACGCCCCTGCGCTTCTCGTTTGCGGAGATTCACGCGCAGGCGTCCGTCATAGAAGCTGGGCAGCGCGAACACCTCCATCTGCGGCCAGTACCGCGCGTACTGGGTGGCAGGCATCCAATCCAAGGAAGCGCCCGCCTCAGGATCATGCGTGGCCTGTGTGGCGCGAGGCTGCGGCAGGTGCCGTCCGCGCAGTGCAGCTCCAAGGTGTTTGATGAAACCCGGCGCACCAGAGTGCCGGAAATGCGCACGCACGACCTGTTCCCAACGTTCACCCGGGGCCAAGGGCACCGGGTCGGCTGCGCGCCAGGCCGACGGTGGGCAGAACAGTGCCGAACCGAAGAAATCACGGAGCAACAGCTCGGGCAACAGCAACATGGCCGGAACATCCGCCGCATTGCGTCCCATGCCGTGCATGGCAAAGGCCGCCAGCGTGGCCTCGGGGAAATCAGCGGCCAGCTGGCCAATCAGCGCGTCCGCAGCGGCGTAGACCGATTCGATGCCCGCCCGCGCAGCCGGTGCACTGGGATGATGATGGAGCGGATGACCTTCATCCACACCATGCCAGAGTGGCTCGATCACCGAGTGAAATTCGCTGACCACCAGGAACGCGAGATCCCAATCCGGGCAGCGTTCGCGCAGCAGCCAGCGCGCCACGGCTGCACGCTGTTCCACTGCGCGGGTGAGCGCGACACCGGCCTCACGCGTGAGCGCGGGATCGGGCCAGGTGAAGCCGTAGATGAAACGCTGCGCGGCGTAGGGGCCAAAACGAGCCTCGATTTCCGCCGCCAGCGCAGGAGGGCTCGCCTGCGCGGCCACACCCGGATCATGGGCTCCCCAGTTCACCAGTCCCCGCACCGAGGGCGCCTGGGCCAGATCAAAATAAGGCGCGTCAAATACAACCGTGCGGGCGGAGAGCCCTGCCACGAAGGGCGGACTGCGCGTTGCCACCTGGGTCACCGTGTAACGTCGGGGGTCAAAATCGACAGCAGACCAACGTCCGCTGAGTTCAGGTCCCTGCCCCGTGCTCACATGCTCCCAGGAAAGCCCCGAGTAGCGATCTTCCCCATGCTCCAGCGTGAAACGCGCACTGCGGGTCAGCAATTGCTGCAGGTGCGGCATGCGTCCTTCCGCCATGAAACGTTCGGCAAGCGCAGGGTCGTAACCATCGAGGCCGATAACGAGCAATTGGGGGCGGACAGGATTCATGCAGCAGAAAGCGGCCGGCGCCGACTGGACTTGAGTCGCGGTGAGTCTTTCGGCGGGCGTGAAGTGGCCAGAGGCGGGGTCCTGCCGTTACGCTTGGCTCACGTACCTCGGCAAGCACATCCATAACGACAAGGAGCGGGGAGATGATCAAAGGTGTTGCACTGGTGGCGAAAAAGGCTGGCATGGACGACGCGGCGTTCCATCGCTACTGGAAGGAAGTCCATGGGCCGATTGCGCTGCGCATCTCGGCACTGCGCAAATACGTGCAGAGCCATCGGCTCGGTACCCCGTTGCCGGGTTTCGAGAACGTGCCCTATGACGGCGTGGCGGAAGTCTGGTTCGACTCCCTCGCTGATCTCACCGGCATGGCCCAGAACCCGGAATACGTGACCGGCGCGCAAGCGGATGAGCCCAATTTCATCGACACCAGCAAGCTGCAGTTCCTGGCAACGCACGAGCATCTGATGTTCGAGGAAGAGCCCCTCAAAGCCGACACGCGCTGGATCAAGGCGGTATTCCTGCTCAAGCGTCGCCCCGACCTCACCGTCGCGCAGTTTCAGGACTACTGGAAGAACGGGCACGCGCCGCAGATTCCGCGCGACATGGGCGTTTTGCGCTATGTGCAATGCCATCAGGTGCCGGAGACGTATGCGTCCGGTACACCGGCGTATGACGGCATGGCGGAGCTCTGGTTTGCCGACATGGATGCCTTCATGCGGTACTGGACGAGCCCGCGCATCCAGCAGATTTTCGGGGACGATGCACCGCGCTTCCTGGGCGAAGGATGTACGGCCTTTCTGGCCGAAGAACATCGGGTGCGCTGGCCCGGCGTGTGAGCGCGTGCAGTCGGCGCCGAAGTTGCTGCGTTGACGGCGTGACGGGGCTTCGCTAGTCTCGCGGCCATACGGGTGGGGGTATGCACCTGCGTTGACTTGACGCAGGCCCCCCGCGCACCGGGGAGGTCGGCATGGACAAGAAAAAGACGCTCCAGGGGCGGTTGATCAACGCGCCGGTCGTCGAGCGCAGCGCACAGCCCGGGGCGCGACGGGCTTTCCTGCGCGGCCTGGCGGGCGCCTCCGCAGCACTGGCAAGCGGTGGTGCGGCCGCGGGCTTCACGCCCGGAGAGCCGCTGCCGGTGCCGGACTCCATGAAGCGGCTCGGCAAGCCCGTGGCGGCACAGCCCTACAGCCAGCCCTCGCCACACGAGGCGAACGTCGTCCGCCGACAAAGCCCAGGCCTCACCCGCACCAACGAATCCTCCATCGCCTTCACGCCCTTGCAGAATCTCTTCGGGATCATCACGCCGAGCGGTCTGCACTTCGAGCGCGATCACGCCGGCGTGCCGGATGTCGATCCCCACCAGCACCTGCTGGCGCTGCACGGTCTGGTGGCGCGTCCCAAGCGGTACACCATGGAAGACATCCTCCGCATGCCGTCCGTGTCGCGCGTGCATTTCCTTGAATGTGGCGCGAATACCGGCATGGAATGGGGCAATGCCGCCGTGCCCACGGTGCAGTTCACGCACGGCATGCTGTCCTGCGCGGAATACACCGGGGTGCTGCTGTCGACCTTGCTGGAAGACGTGGGCTTCGATGCCAAGCGCGCCCGCTATCTGCTGGCGGAGGGCGCGGACGGCGCAGCACTCACGCGCACGATTCCGCTTGCCATGGCCTTGGATGATGCAATCGTGGTGTATGGCCAGAACGGCGAAATGCTCAGGCCCGAAAACGGCTATCCGTTGCGCCTGTTCGTGCCCGGCGTGCAGGGCGTCTCCAGCGTGAAGTGGTTGCGCCGCATCGAGGTGGGCGATCAACCCTGGCATACGCGAGAAGAAACCCTGCATTACTCGGATCTGCTACCTGACGGCAAAAGTCGTCAGTTCACCTGGATTCAGGAAGCAAAGTCCGTGATCACATCGCCGTCGGGCGGGATGACCTTGCTCGACAAGGGCGGCTATTACGAGATCACCGGCCTCGCCTGGTCCGGGCGCGGCAGCATCAAGCGCGTGGATGTGTCGGTGGATGGCGGCCGCAACTGGAAGACGGCCACCCTGCAGACACCGGTACTGCCCAAGGCGCTCACGCGTTTCCGCTTCGACTGGGTGTGGGATGGTTCGCCTGCGCTGCTGCAGAGCCGGTGCATTGATGCCACCGGCTATGTGCAACCGTCCATCAAGCAACTCCGCGAAGTGCGTGGCACGCGCTCGATCTATCACAACAACGCGGTGCAGACCTGGCAGGTGCTGGCCAGCGGCGAGGTGCGCAATGTTCAGGTCTAGCGCCCTGCTCGCCGCGCTGCTGCTCTGTGCCGGCTCGGCCACGGCGGCGACGCCCTGGCAATCGCTGGGGGAGCCGCTCACCGCGCGCGAGATCTCCAGCTGGGATATCGATGTGCGGCCCGATGGCATGGGACTGCCGCCCGGCAAGGGCAGCGTGGAGCAGGGCCAGACTCTTTATGATGCGCAGTGCGCGAGCTGTCATGGGGTCTTTGGCGAGAGCAACGACTACCTCGCGCTCACCGGTGGCATAGGCACTCTGGCGAGCGACACCCCGCAACGGACCGTGGCGAGCAAGCTCGACTACGCGACGACACTCTGGGAGTACATCAATCGCGCGATGCCGTTCACGCATTCCAAGGTGCTGACAGTGGATGAGGTGTATGCCGTCACCGCCTATGTGCTGAATCTCGCCGAGATCCTGCCCATGGATGCGACGCTGGATGAAAAGACCCTGCCGGCAGTCGTCATGCCCAACCGCGAGGGCTTTACCCAAGCACACGGTTTCATGACGGTGGACGGCAAACCGGACGTGCAGGCCAAGGCCTGCATGCAGGACTGCACGGGTGAAGTGACGGTGAGCTCCGAATTGCCTGCCGGTTTCACAGAGGAGATGTATGGCGATATCCGCACCCACTTCCGCGCACTCGCGGGCCTGACCGATCTGCCGGCCACTGCCCTGGCGCCGGCCACGAATGCGGGTACCAAATCCCCCGCCGAGCTCGCTGCCGCAAACGGCTGCCTCACCTGCCACGGCGTGGACACACCCATTGTCGGGCCCGCCTTCACTGCAATCGCCGAACGCTATGCCGGCAACCCGGAGGCCAGCGCCCTGCTGACCGCCAAGGTACGTGCAGGTGGCAGCGGCGTGTGGGGCGGTGCGATGATGCCGGCCCAAGCTTCCATCCCGGATTCGGATCTCGCACTGGTGTTGGCCTGGCTGCTCGCCGGCGCGCCCGCAGACTGACCCGCACACTTTCATTCCACTGTTCATTGCTCCCGCGATACTGGAGGCCTTGCATGAAAAAAACCCGCCGCGGATTTCTCGCCTTGACCGGCCAACTGGGACTGGCGGCCGCCACCCTCGCCACCGGCCTCTTCAGCCGTCTGGCCCAGGCCGTGGATGCGCGACCCGCCTTTGAAGCCACGAGCTTCAAGGAGGCACTCGCCTCCATTGGCGTGACCGAGCACAAGGCCTCGGCCGAGATCATCCTGAAGGCCCCGGATATTGCCGAGAACGGGGCGGTGGTGCCGGTGGAAGTCACCAGCAAGCTGCCCGGCACCCGCTCGATCGCGCTGCTGGTGGAAAAGAACCCTCACCAGATGTCCGCCGAGTTCATGATTCCCGAAGGTACAGAGGCTTTCGTTTCCACGCGCCTCAAGGTGGCGGAGACCTCCGATGTCTACGCCGTGGTGAAAACCGATGCCGGGGTGTTTCATGCGGCCAAGGTGGTGAAAGTCACCTTGGGCGGTTGCGGCGGTTGAGCAAACAGAGAGGAGCAGGGCAATGCCAGATCCGATGCGCATCCGCGCCGTGATGATGGGTGAAGTGGTGGACGTGAAGATCCTGATGAGCCATGTGATGGAAACCGGACAGCGCAAGGATGCCGATGGCAATGTGGTGCCAGCGCACTACATCACGGAAGTCACCGCCACCTGCAAGGACAAGACGGTCATGAGTGCAGCCTGGGGGCCTTCCGTGGCCAAGAACCCCTACTTCTCCTTCCGCTTCAAGGGCGGAGCCAAGGGCGACAAGCTGTCGATCACCTGGAAGGATACGGCCGGCGGCACCCGCACGGATGAAGTCACCATCAACTGACGCACTGCTTGCAGAGGGGGATTCATGGCCTTGCCCGCACGTTCGACAAGCTCGCTGATTGCAAGCCTGCTGCTGGCCCTGAGCCTGCCGCTCGCCGCCGAGCAGACCTCGGAGGAAGCCATCGCCGAATACCACGCCATGTTTGGCGACGAGAATCCTGCCGAGCTCTGGCAACTGCGCGGGGAAGAGCTCTGGAAGACGCCACGCGGACCGCGCGAGGTGAGCCTCGAGGCTTGTGATCTGGGCAAGGGGCCTGGTGTCATTACCGGCGCTTATGCGGAGCTCCCGCGCTGGTTCGAGGATACGGGCAAGGTGCAGGACTTGGAGTCCCGGCTCGTGACCTGCATGACTACGTTACAGGGCCTGCCGGAATCCGAGGTGTTCGCCATCAAATTTGGTGACGGGGAGCGCAAATCGGATCTGGAGGCGCTCACGGCTTATGTGGTTGCCGCCTCACGCGGCAGTCGAATTTCCATTCCTCTCGATCATCCTGCGGAAAAAGCGGCCTACGCACTGGGCGAGAGTGTGTTTTTCTATCGGGCCGGACCGCATGACTTTGCCTGCGCCACCTGCCACAGCGAATCCGGCAAGCGCATCCGCCTGCAGACCTTGCCGCAGCTCACGACCAAGGAAGGCGCCCAGGCCGCGTATACCCGCTGGCCGGCCTATCGGGTGTCACAGGGCGAGCTGCGCACCATGGAATGGCGCCTGCAGGATTGCTTCCGCCAGCAGCGTCTACCCCAGCTCAAATACGGTTCCGATGTCGCCATCGGTCTCACCCTCTATCTTGCACGCAAGGCCGAGGGCGGTGAGATGGTCGCACCGTCCATCAAGCGCTGAGCCGAGGAGCCCCTATGAAGACTCTCGAGAGTTCCCGCTGCCGCAAGATGCTCCTCGCAGTGGCGTGCGCTGCGCCGATGGGCCTTGCCGCGGCCGAGCCGACAGATGCCACTCGGGACATCACGGCCATCATGAAATCCGCCTTCGAGGACAAACGCCAAGCCACTCTGGATCGGCTCGATCAGGACGAGACCCAGAAACTTTGCACGGAGGCCCGCGATCAGGCTCTGCCGGCGGTAGTCGCCAAGAAGATCGCAGAGATCAATCTGGCCACGGTCAAGCCGCCGGCTGACGGCCAGTACCTGGGCGACTGGCAGAACGGCGAAGTCATTGCCAACACGGGCACCGGCTTGCAGTCCAGTGATGATCCCGCCAAGCCCAACGGCGGCAACTGTTACGCCTGCCATGAGCTCTCTCCGACTGAGATGGCCTATGGCACCCTCGGGCCCAGTCTCAAGCATTACGGCAAGCTGCGCGGTCAGGATCCCGCCGTGCTCGCCTATGCGTGGAGCATGGTCTACAACTCGAACAGCTATGCGCCGTGTTCCAACATGCCGCGCTTCGGCCACCGGGGGATACTCACCGAGCAACAGTTGAAGGATGTGATGGCCTTCCTGTTTGATCCCGCCTCGCCGGTGAATCAATGAACCGTCGCGAATTCATGCAGCTGCTGGCGGTGGCAAGCGCCAGTGGCTTCAATCTGCACAGCCCGGCGGCGCTCGCGAACGCGGAGGGCTCCGCACTCTATGAGGTTCCGCCCTTCGGCAATGTGAGCCTGCTGCACTACACAGATGCGCACGCCCAGCTGCTGCCCATCTGGTTCCGCGAACCGCGCGTGAACCTCGGGCTCGGGGAGTGGCGCGGTCACCCACCCCACCTCACCGGCGAGCATTTCCTCAAGCATTACAAGCTGCAGGGCGACACGGCAGTGGCCCATGCGCTCACCTGCCTCGACTTCGAGGCGGCGGCACGCACCTACGGCAAGGTGGGTGGCTACGCCCATCTTGCGACCTTGGTGAAGCGTCTGCGGGCGAGCCGGCCGGGTGCCCTGCTGCTCGATGGGGGCGATACCTGGCAAGGCTCCGCCACCTCGCTGTGGACGCAGGCCGCGGACATGGTCGCCGCCCAGCTCGAGCTCGGCGTGGACATCATGACCGCACACTGGGAATTCACGTATGGCATGGACCGGGTGCGCGAGCTCATCGACGGTCCGTTGAAGGATCGCATCGCCTTCGTCGCGCAAAACGTGGTGGACAACGATTTCGGGGATGCCGTGTTTCCACCGTATGTGATGCGTGAAATGAACGGTGTGAATGTGGCCATCATCGGTCAGGCCTTCCCCTACACGCCCATCGCCAATCCGCGGCATCTGGTAGCGAGCTGGAGCTTCGGGGTGCAGGAAGAGCGCCTGCAGACCCTGATCGACCAAGTGCGCAGTGAAGGCGCTCAGGTGGTGGTACTCCTGTCCCACAATGGCATGGATGTGGATCTCAAGCTCGCCTCCCGCGTGCAGGGCCTGGATGCCATCCTCGGCGGCCATACCCACGACGGCATCCCGCATCCGGTGGAAGTCAAGAATGCAGGCGGCGTGACTCTGGTCACCAATGCCGGCAGCAATGGCAAGTTCCTGGGCGTGATGGACTTCGACGTGAAGGATGGCGTGATCAAGACCATCCAGTACCGCCTGCTGCCGGTGTTCGCGAATCTGCTGCCGGCAGATACGGCCATGGAGAAAGTGATCGCGGCCCAACGCGCACCCTTCGCAAGCAAGCTCGCCGAGCCCTTGGCCACCACGGAGGGGCTGCTGTACCGCCGCGGCAACTTCAATGGCAGTTTTGATCAGGTGATTCTGGATGCCTTGATGGAGACCCAGGCGACGCCAATTGCCTTCTCGCCCGGCTTCCGCTGGGGCACCAGCCTGCTGCCTGGCGACACCATCACGCGCGAGCGGCTGATGGACATGACCGCCATCACCTACCCCGCCGTCACCGTGAACAGCTTCACCGGCGAGCGCATCAAGGCGATTCTGGAAGACGTGGCGGACAACCTCTTCAATCCCGATCCCTACTACCAGCAGGGCGGCGACATGGTGCGCGTGGGCGGACTCAGCTACACCTGCGAACCGGGTGCCGCGGCCGGTTCACGCATCTCCAATCTGCAGCTGGGCGGTGAGCCGCTGGATGCCGCCAAGACTTACCGGGTGGCGGGTTGGGCCTCCGTGGCGGAGAATGCCGAAGGCCCGGCAATTTGGGATGTGGTGGCGGAGTACCTGCAGGCCCACAAGACCCTCGCCGCACCCGCCGTGAACCTGCCGACCCTCGTCGGCATGGACGGCAATCCCGGACTGAGCTGAGGACTACCCATGCCCGTAGCGGAGAAGGTCATGCCCCGAAAAAAGACGACGCCGGAGGCGAGCGCCCAACAGGCGGAGCACAAGCAGCGCATGATCGCCCGCCTGCGCCGGATTGAAGGCCAGCTGCGCGGTATCCAGGGGATGATCGAGCAGGATGCCGGCTGTGAGCCGGTGGCCCAGCAAGTGGCTGCGGCACGTCGTGCACTGGACAAGGCCTTCTTCGAAATCATCGCCTGCGCGCTGGAGGCGGAAGTCGAATCCGCCGCCAACTCCACCGCCGCCAAGGCGGCCGGCATTCAGGTCACGAGGATCCTCGCCAAGTACGGCTGACGTTCGAGCTGCCGGGAGCTGCTAGAATCCGCGGCAGTCTCCCCACCCCCAGAAAGCCGTCGCTTGGTCGCTCAGGACAGGGTCCGCCGCATCCTCGATCTCGCGCTGCCCGTGATCGCGGGCATGATCTCCCAGAACGTGCTGAACCTGGTGGATACCGCCATGGTGAGCCGGCTCGACCACAGCGACGCGGCACTCGCCGCCGTTGGCTATGGCGGGTTCGCACTCTTTGTTGCGCAGTCCATCATCTTGGGTCTTTCCACCGGCGTGCTGGCCGCGGCTGCGCGGCGCAAGGGCGAAGGCCGCACCAGCGAGACCGCCTGGTTCCTCAATGCGGCGCTGCTCATCATCGCGCTGGTGGCGCCGGTGATCTCGCTGCTGCTCATTCTTGCCATTCCCTATGTGTATCCGCTGATCAACAACGATCCGGACGTGCTGGCGCTCGGCATTCCCTACCTGCAGATTCGGGCCTTCGGCATCATTTTCGTTGCCATGAATTTCTCGTTCCGGGGTTACTGGAACGCGATCGACATGACTCGGCTCTACATGTTCACGCTGATCCTGATGCACAGCCTGAACATCTTTCTGAATTGGGTTTTCATCTTCGGCAACCTTGGCGCGCCCGCCATGGGCGTGCAGGGCGCAGGACTCGCCTCCATCTGCGCACTCTGCTTCGGGAGCACGTTGTATTTCCTGTTCGGCCTGCGCTTTGCGCGTGACTTCGGGTTCCTCAAGCGCCTGCCCTCGCGCCCGGACATCAAGCGTCTCATCAAAATTTCGGTGCCGAGTGGCGTGCACCAGATTTTCTTTTCCGCAGGCTGGCTCGGGCTATTCTGGATCATCGGCAAGGTGGGTACCTCGGAAGTTGCCGCCGGCAATGTGCTGGTGAACGTGATGCTGGTGGCCTGGTTGCCGGGCATGGGTCTGGGGCTGGCCGCCTCCACCCTGGTGGGCCAGGCGCTGGGGCGCAGGAATCCGGAGGAGGCCGCGCGCTGGGGTTGGGATGTGGTGAAGATTGCGGCCGTCGGCCTCACCATTCTCGGTCTGCCCATGGTGCTGATTCCGCGGGAATTGCTCACTGCCATCTACACCCTGGATGCACGCACCCTGGAGATTGCGCTGTGGCCGCTGCGACTCATCGGGCTCAGCATGATCTTTGAAGCGGTCGGCACCATCCTGCAGAACGCCCTGCTGGGAGCGGGCGATACACGCCGCGTGATGAAGGTCGCCATCTTCAACCAATGGTGCCTGTTCATGCCGGCGGCCTACCTGGTGGGCCCGATACTCGGCTACGGGCTGACCGGAATCTGGCTATGCCAGGTGGCGTACCGGATTCTTCAGGCCGGACTGTTCAGCCTTTTCTGGGTGCGGAGGGACTGGGCTCGGATAACGGTGTGACGCCTTATCGATTAGGGGTTACGAGGCCGACATGCCTCCATCAATCGGGAAGGTCGTGCCGGTGGAGTAGCTGCTCTCGTCGCTGGCGAGGAACAGGACGAGGCGGGCGACCTCATCCGGCTGGCCGTAGCGCCGCATCGGAACGCCGGCTGCGAAGCGGGCCTTGGCTTTCTCTGGAGCGTTCGGGGCATAACCCTGTTCGATGGACTCAATCATGCGCGTGGCAATCGGCGAGGGGTTGATGGTGTTCACGCGGATGTTGAGCGGGGCGCACTCCAGAGCCGCCGAGCGCATGATGCCAACCACCGCGTGCTTGGCTGCTATATAAGGAGACAGGCGTGGCATGCCCTTCAGGCCCCCCAGCGAAGAGGTGATGATGATGCTACCCCCGCCGGTGCGCGCCATCTCGGGGATGACATACTTGAGGCCCAGCCACACACCCCGCACGTTGACCGCCATCACGCGGTCGAACATCTCAAGCGGGTACTCAGGGATGCCGGCCACGGCCCCTTCGATGCCGGCGTTGTTGAAGAACACATCGATGCGACCCCAGCGCGCGACCGTCGCCTTCACATAGGCCTCGGTCTGCACCGGGTCGCTCACGTCCGCCACCATGGAGGCACAGTTCTCGGCACCGAGCTCGTCGACCGCAGCCTGCAATTGGGCGGCATCGAGATCCACCAGCATCACCTTGGCGCCTACCGCCACGAAGAGCCGCGCGGTGGCGAGCCCAATGCCTGCAGCTCCGCCGGTGATCAATGCCGTTTTGTTGCTGAGTCTGCCCATGTCACGCGCCCTTCGGTTTTTTCTGATTCAGGAGTTTATTACCGAATCAGGACGCCGGGGAGGCGGGCCTTCGGCCTTGCCGTGCCTCAACGGCCGTCGATGTACACACGGCGATGGGTGAATCGCCACTCGCCTTTTTCCTTGCGCAGGGTGTCGTGGTAGCCGCCGGTGAGCAGGTATTCGCTCTTGCCATCGTGCACCTTGAAGTAGATGAGCGCACAAGTGCCCTTGGCCGTTTCGCCGGCGATGTCGAAGCTGACATTCACCATCATGTGACGCACGCCACCGCCGTCCCACGACGCGTGATACTGACCGGTGAAGCGGCGCAGCTCCTCGTGGCCCCTGAAGGTGCCCATGACCGGGCTCTCGAACACACCGTCCGGGGTGAAACAATTGATCCAGTCGTCGAAGCGGGAGCTGTCCACGAAGATGGCATAGCGCGCATAAAGTTCGCGAATCTCCTCGCGATCCTCGAAGGTCCCGGTGATCTTGGGCATGACGCACTCCTGAGAGGATAAGGAGTCCGAGTGTAGCGCCAAATCCCGGAGGGAATACTGGCGCGGGCGCAAACCACGCATGCAGCCCAAGCGCACGTGGCGGTCGTTCCCGAAGGGCGCCTCACGCAGTGCGAAGCCCGGAGGGAATGCCGGCGCGGGCGCGAACAACGCACGCAGCCCAAGCGCACGCGGCGGTCGTTCCCGAAGGGCGCCTCACGCAGTGCGAAGCCCGCAGGGAATGCCGGCGCGAGAGCGGAAACTCAGTGCGAGCTACCTGCCCTCCCTCGCCACTGCGCGGTAGCCGATGTCACGACGACAATGCATGTCCTGCCACCGAATCTGATCGACGCGCTCGTAAGCCCTGGCCTGAGCCGCGGCGACGGAATCACCCAAGCCCACCACGCACAGCACACGCCCGCCGGTATTCACCACTGCCCCATCCCGCAGCGCGGTCCCCGCATGGAAGACTTTCGTATCAGGCACGGAATCTCCGAGACCACTGATGGCATGGCCCTTGGAGATCTCGCCCGGATAACCGCCGGAGGCGAGCACCACACCAAGTGCGGCGCGCGCATCGAAGTCGAGCTTGACCCGGCCCCCGCGCCCCTCGAGCAAGTCGAGGCCGGCGAGCACCAGGTCGGATTGGAGGCGCATCATCATCGGCTGGGTTTCGGGATCCCCGAACCGACAGTTGTATTCCAGCACCTTGGGCTCACCGGAGGGTGAAATCATGAGCCCGGCATAGAGGAAACCGAGATAGGGCCGGCCCTCGGCGGCCATGCCCGCCAGCGTCGGTTTGATGACCTCACGAATGACTCGCGCATGCAGGGCGTGGTCGACCACCGGCGCCGGCGAGTAGGCGCCCATGCCGCCGGTATTGGATCCCTTGTCGCCGTCGAACACCGCTTTGTGATCCTGAGCGGAGGCGAAGGGGATGACATGAACCCCATCCGTCATGACGATGAAGCTGGCCTCCTCGCCTACCAGGAATTCTTCCACGACGATTTCATTGCCGGCGTCACCGAAGGCCTCACCACTCAGCATTTCCCGGGCAGCAGCGAGCGCTTCCTCGGTGGAATGGGCAATGACCACGCCCTTGCCGGCAGCGAGCCCGGACGCCTTCACCACCACCGGCAACGGGTGGGCGCGGATGTAGGCCTCGGCGGCGGAGAGTTCGGCGAAATTCTCATAACGGGCGGTGGGAATACCGTAGCGCTTGAAGAAATCCTTGGTGAAAGCCTTGGAACCCTCGAGGATGGCGGCATTCGCGCGCGGGCCGAAACATTTGAGACCGGCCGCCTCGAAGGCATCCACCACACCGGCGACCAGCGGGATCTCCGGGCCTACGATGGTGAGGGCGATCTGCTGGCGACGAGCGAACGCAACAAGGGCGGGAATGTCTTCCGCGCCGATGGTCACATTCTCGACGCGCGACTCGAGCGCGGTGCCCGCATTGCCGGGCGCACAGAAAACCTTGCGCACGGCCGGTGACTGCGCGCATTTCCAGGCCAGCGCATGCTCACGGCCACCACCGCCGATGATCAGGATATTCATGGTCGGGAGAGCCTCGCTTGATCAGTGGCGGAAGTGACGCATGCCGGTGAAGACCATGGCCATGCCCGCCTCGTCGGCGGCAGCGATGGTTTCAGCATCGCGCACCGAGCCACCGGGCTGGATGACCGCCGTGATGCCTACCTCGGCGGCAGAATCGATGCCATCCCGGAACGGGAAAAAGGCGTCCGAGGCCATCACCGAACCCTTGACTACCAAGCCCTCGTCCGCGGCCTTGATGCCAGCGATGCGCGCGCTGTAGACGCGGCTCATCTGGCCGGCACCAATGCCGATGGTGCGGGAGTCACGAGCGTAGACAATGGCGTTGGATTTCACGCATTTCACCACCCGCCAGGCGAACATCAGGTCGCGGAGCTCTTCCGCCGTCGGCGCGCGACGCGTGACGATTTTCAGATCGGAGGTAGTGAGCGTGCAGGGAATTGCGTCCCGATCCTGCACCAGCATGCCACCGGTGATGCGCTTGTAGTCCAGCATGGGTTCATCAAGTGCAAAGGGCCCGACAATCAGCAGACGTAGATCCCGCTTGCGCTGGTAGATTTCGCGCGCCTCAACACTCACTCCCGGGGCCACGATCACTTCCACGAACTGGCGCTCAACGATCTTCAGCGCGGTGGCGGCATCCAGATCGCGATTGAAGGCGATGATGCCACCGAAGGCGGAAGTGGGATCGGTAGCCCACGCGAGTTCGTAGGCCGTTTCGATGTCGGCGGCCTCGGCAACCCCGCAGGGATTGGCATGCTTCACGATGCAGCAGGCTGGACCCTCGAAGGCCGCCACGCACATGAGTGCTGCGTCGGTATCCGCGATGTTGTTGAAGGAGAGTTCCTTGCCGTGAAGCTGGGTTGCCGCGGCGATCGAGCCGGAGGGCGGATTGGCCTCGGCATAAAAAGCCGCAGACTGATGTGGATTCTCGCCATAGCGCAGATCCTGGCGCTTGCTGAAGGCCGGCGCGATGCGCGGCGGAAAGCGCTCTTCCGCGTCGCCCTGTTGTGCAAGATAGGCGGCGATCGCGGCGTCATATTCACTGGTGTGGGCGAAAGCCTTGGCCGCCAGCCGGAAGCAGGTGGCGGGCGCGAGGCTTGCCGATCCTGCATCGAGCTCGGCTGCGAGAGCGGGATAATCGGCCGGATCCACGACTACTGCCACGTGCGCGTGATTCTTGGCCGCCCCCCGCAACATGGCGGGCCCGCCCACATCGATGTTCTCGATGGCGGTATCGAGATCGCAGCCTGGCTGGGCGATGGTTTCCCGGAAGGGGTAGAGGTTCACCACGAGCAGGTCGATGGGCGCGATGCCATGCTCGGCCATGACGGCATCATCCGTGCCGCGACGCCCGAGCAGTCCCCCGTGCACCTTGGGGTGCAGGGTCTTGACCCGACCATCCATCATTTCCGGGAAGCCGGTGTAATCCGAGACCTCCCGGACCTTGACCCCGGCCTGCACGAGCAGTTTCGCCGTGCCACCGGTCGAGAGGATTTCCACGCCATGGGCGACGAGGGAGGAGACGAAAGGCAGCAGACCTTCCTTGCTGGAGACGCTGATCAGCGCGCGTCTAATCTTGATCATTCAGGTGTGGGCCTTTCCGGTGTTTCAGGGATTCAAGCCGTAGCGTTCGAGTTTCTTGCGCAGGGTGGCGCGATTGAGGCCGAGATACTGGGCGGCCTTGGAGATGTTTCCGCGCGTGCGTTTCATCACCACCTCCAGCAGTGGACGCTCCACTTCGGCCAGCACGAAATCATAAAGCCCACCCGGATCATGTCCGTTGAGCTGATTGAAGTAGCGCTCCAGCGACTGCTTCACATGGTGGGACAGAGGCTGCGCCTCTCGCTCCTGAAGCATGCTCACAATCTGGGCGGTGGATGTTGCAATCGGCTTGGCTGGGCTGCTCATGCCGCGTCTCCGTAACAGTCGTTATTGTAATGGTTGAGAAAGTCGAGCTGGGCTGCAGCACTCTGCAGACGATTGAAGGCGGCGCGCAATCCATGCCCGTCGGCATGCCAGCGCTGGAGATACCAGCCGACATGCTTGCGGGCGATGCGCGAGCCCATGATCTCGCCATAGAGCAGGTGCAGTCCGGAAACATGCGCACGCAGGGTCGTGCGCAACGCATCCTCACCGGGACCAGCGAGGATCGTGCCATCTTTCAGCCGGGCCTGGATGCGGCGGAAAATCCAGGGATCGCCCTGCGCTGCGCGGCCTATCATCAAACCATCTGCACCCGTATGGGCCAGCACATGGGCGGCTTGCGCCGGAGTGGTGATGTCGCCATTCGCGATGACCGGAATGCGCACCGCCTGCTTCACTTCTGCAATGGTGTCGTATTCGGCGGCGCCACCGTAGCCACAGGCGCGCGTGCGACCATGCAGGGTGAGCGCCTGTATCCCGAGGTCTTCGGCCAGGCGCGCGATGCGCACGGCGTTGCGCTCGGAGGGATCCCAACCCGTGCGGGTTTTCAGCGTCACCGGCACGGACACAGCCTGCACCACCGCTGCGAGAATCTGCGCCACCAGCGGCTCATCCCGCAGCAGGGCCGAGCCGGCGAGGCGCTGGCAAACGCGCTTCGCGGGACAACCCATGTTGATGTCGATGATTTCCGCACCCTGTGCGACCGCCGCGCGCGCGGCCTCTGCCATGTCCGCCGGAACTGCACCGGCTATCTGCACGATGCGCGGCCCATGGTCCTCGCTCACATCCTGTCTGCGGCGGGTTTGCTCTGAATTGCGGAGCACGGGATCTGCCGACGTCATTTCGGCAGGCGCATAGTCAGCGCCTTCCGCGCGGCAGAGATTTCTGAACACGCGATCAGACACGCCCGCCATGGGCGCAAGAATCAAGGGCTTGTCGAACGTGTATGGGCCGAGCTGCATCTTGTTATTTCTTGTGGTGCACAACTCCGGAAAGGGAATGGTTGCCCTCGCGCTGCGAACAGCGCGTCCGGTGAGTTCAGATGCTGATGTCTTCGATCAGAACGGTGGTGCTGTGCGTGCACCACTTGCTACCTGCCCGCCCGATCGAAGTGAGGCTGAAGCAGGAGTTGGCCAAATGATAACCACAAAAATCGAGGCAAGAAAGCGCCCGAACCGCGAGGCTTGCGTCAGAGAAAGCTGATCTCGAAATTCTGCGCGCCGCTCCCGGGTTCCATCACTTCCAGCAGCACATGCACTTTGGCATCCGCGTCCACGCCAGCGGCGATGTCAAGCCCCTGTTCAAGATATTCACGCGGCTCGAAACGTCTCACTCCCGCGAGCTCGCCGTCTCCGTCTTCAAAACGAAGCTGCAGGATCGGATAGTCGGCAAGGTGCGGCGCACGATTGACGAACAAGGCAATGACGAGCAGGGCACCGTGGTGGTGCGGATGCACCCTGATCTCTCTCGCGACCAATTGGAACTCACCCGCACGGCGGGGCAGCTGTGACTCGCAGTTCAGCAGCGCGCACAGGCTGCGCGTGGTCTCTGCAAGGAGTGGCATGCGGGCATACCAGTGGTCGCGGGTATACCAGACAGACTGGGCCGCCAGCCCCAGCAAGGCGATGATGATGATCGCCCCCCATAACGCTTGCCAAGGTGGGCGGCGCTGGTTCAAGCCCACGACCTCATCGCGCAGGATCGCAGGAACGGCCGAAAGATCCAGAGCCCGGCCGTCGGCTGCGCGCGGTTCTTCGGCGAGCCGCTCGCGCGCATCGAACACATGATCGCATTCGCCGCAGGTGACATAGCCTGCAGCGGCTTCGAGGTGCCGCTGCTCTATGCGATAGACGGTTTCACAGGCGGGGCACTGCGTGAGCATGGACGGTCAGCGCCGCAAGCGGCCTGTGAGCAGCGCCCAGTCCGCATTGCTCCGGGGCTCGTCCATTTCAAACACCTCGTCATAGACCGCCAGCACCTTGGGCACCTGGTCCAGCATCAGGCCCGAGAGTGCGAGCTGCCCTCGCGTCGACAGTCTGGCCGCGAATTCATCGCGCAGGGCAAGAATGGGTTGCAGCAGGAGATTCGCCACGATCACATCGAAACGTCCCGTTTCGGAATCTTTGGCAGGCAGTTGCGAAGGCAAGCCGATGGTGATGTCCGCGCACTCATTGCGCAGCGCATTCTCACGAGTCACTTCGCAGGCGGCGGGATCGATGTCGACTGCGGCCACCTGCGGGGCGCCCAGCTTGGCTGCCGCAATGGCGAGGATGCCCGAGCCGCATCCGTAGTCCAGCACACGCGTGGAGGGCGTCCAGGCAAAATCGGCGAGCCAGGCGAGGCACAGAGCCGTGGTGGGGTGGGTGCCCGTGCCGAAAGCCATGCCCGGATCGAGATGCAGAATGTGCTCGGCCTCGGCTGGCGGCTCGCGCCAGCTCGGCACCACCCACAACCGACCGAAGCACAGCGGCGGGAAATGGGCGCGGAAGGCGGCCTGCCAGTCCTGATCCGCGACCAGACGCTGACGCGCACCGAGAGTGGAGAAGCCGGCCGTCGCGAGCGCGGCGATGACGCCCTCGGTTTCCTGCTCGGCAGGAAAGAGTGCTTCCACGCAGCAGTTAGACCACAGGGGTGGTTCGCTGCCATCCAGCAGATCGAACACCGGACGGTCATCCATGGCCTCGACCGTCACGGCCAGCGCGCCAAGTGCCTGGAGCGTCGTTTCCAGTCGCTCGACTTCCTCGTCACGCGCAGGAAGCGACAGCGTGCGCCAGGCTTCCCCGCTCACTCCTGTGCGAGCTTTCGTTCCAGATAATGGATATCGGTTCCACCCTGGATGAAGGCCCCATCGTGCACCAGCTCCCTGTGCAGAGGAATGTTGGTATCGATGCCGTCCACCACCATCTCGTTGAGGGCGCCTGACATGCGCGCCAGCGCTCCCGCACGCGTTGGTGCATGGGTGATCAGCTTGCAGATCAGGGAATCGTAATTGGGCGGCACGAGGTAGCCATCATAGAGATGGGAATCCACGCGCACGCCCGGGCCACCTGCCGCGTGGAAAGTCTTCACGCGGCCGGGTGAGGGCCGGAAAGTCTTGGGATCTTCAGCATTGATGCGGCATTCGATGGCATGGCCGCGCAGCACCACATCTTCCTGGCGAATCGACAGCTTTTCGCCCGCAGCCACACAGAGTTGTTCACGCACGATGTCGATGCCGGTGACCATTTCAGTCACGGGGTGCTCCACCTGCACGCGCGTGTTCATCTCGATGAAGAAGAACTCGCCGTTCTCGTAGAGGAATTCGAAAGTGCCCGCGCCCCGGTAGCCGATAGCCTTGCACGCTTCCACACAGCGTTGACCCATGCGGGCCCGTGTTTCCGGATCGAGGCCAGGTGCGGGTGACTCTTCAATCACTTTCTGGTGCCGGCGCTGCATGGAGCAGTCGCGCTCGCCCAGATGCACGCAATTGCCGTGATGATCCGCCAGCACCTGGAATTCGATATGCCGCGGATGCTCCAGGAACTTCTCCATGTAGACCGCATCGTTCTGGAATGCTGCCAAGGCTTCGCTCTTGGTCAGCTGGAGGGCATTGCGCAGGGCAGCCTCCGCATGCACCACGCGCATGCCGCGGCCACCGCCGCCGCCCGCGGCCTTGATGATGATGGGGTAGCCGATTTCGCGCGCGATGCGGGCGTTCTCCTCGAGATCGTCCCCCAGCGGTTTGCCTGAGCCGGGCACGCAGGGGATGCCGGCTGCCTTCATCGCCGTGATGGCGGAAACCTTGTCGCCCATCAGGCGGATGGTTTCCGAGCGTGGACCGATGAAGATGAAACCGCTCTGCTCCACGCGCTCCGCGAAATCGGCATTTTCGGAGAGGAACCCGTAGCCGGGATGAATGGCGACGGCGTCCGTGACCGCGGCCGCACTGATGACTGCCGGTATGTTCAGATAGGACTGTCCGGGCGGCGGCGGGCCTATGCAGACCGACTCGTCCGCCAGACGGACATGCTTGAGATCCCGGTCGACCGTGGAGTGCACGGCCACCGTCTTGATGCCGAGTTCCCGGCAGGCGCGCAGGATGCGCAGCGCAATTTCGCCCCGGTTGGCAATAACGACTTTGTCGAACATGCGAAACCCGCGCCTCAGGCGATGATGAACAACGGTTGTTCGAACTCGACGGGCTGGCCGTTTTCGGCCATCACCGAGACTACGGTGCCGGCGCGGTCGGCCTCGATGGGGTTCATGATCTTCATCGCTTCGATGATGCAGAGCGGGTCACCCACCTTCACCACCTGTCCCACCTTCACGAAGGCGGATGCCTCCGGCGAGGGCGAAGCATAGAAGGTGCCGACCATGGGCGAGGTGACCACATGTCCGTCCGGACGGGCCGGCGCTGCGGGTTGCGGGGCGGCGGCCGCCGCGGGTACGGGTGCAGGGGTGGCGATTGGCGCGGGTGCCGTCATGACAGGCGCAATCATCGCGCCGCCCTGCATCATGCGGCTGATCCGGACCGATTCCTCACCTTCCTTGATCTCGATTTCGGCGATGCCGGACTCCTCGAGCAGTTCAATGAGCTTTTTGACTTTTCGCAGATCCATGGGTGTCTCTCTTGAAAATTCGTGGCCGGAGGTCAGTCCTGCGCGAGGCGTCTGGCCGCGGCGCTGATGGCAAATTCATAAGCCTGTCCGCCCAGCCCGGTGATCACGCCGACCGCACAATCAGACAGGTAGGAGTGCTGCCGGAAAGGCTCGCGGGCATGCACGTTGGACAAATGGACTTCGATGAACGGGATGTTCACCCCCAGCAGGGCATCCCTGAGCGCAACGCTGGTATGGGTATAAGCGCCGGGATTGATGATGATGAAAGCAATTTGTTCGCTTTTGGCGGCATGTATCCGGTCGATGAGCGCGTGTTCGGCGTTGCTCTGGAAGCATGCGAGGGTGTGGCCGAGCGTTTCGGCATGCCGCGCCGCGGCGGCTTCCAAGGTCGCCAAGGTGTCATGCCCGTACTTTTCCGGCTCACGGGTGCCGAGAAGATTGAGATTGGGTCCGTTGATGAGCAGCAGGCTGGCCACTATCCCCACCTCGTGTGTCTACGACCGCTTTTTGCGGCGGCGCGGACGCTAGCACAGGAAAAGCCACGAAGCGAGCGTGTTCGCGACATTTCTCGGGTTTTTATGGGGTTTTCGGGTCCGCCGACGATCAGGGGGCAGTCTCGGGTGCCAGCAGGGGCTCGAGGGTCCGACGCGCCTCCGCGAGGCTCCACTCGCCCTGATGCGCATGGACCTGATTCCCCGAACGGTCCAGGACCACCGTGTAAGGCAGCCCGCCGATGGCGTTGCCCATCTCCCGCATCATCTGCATGACCTCGTTCTCGCCGACGAGTATGGGGTAGTTCACAGCGTGAGTTGCGACGAATGTCTTGACCGGCTCCAGGTCATCCAGCGCGATTCCCACAAATTGCAGGCCGCGCGGGGCCCATTCTTGCTGCAGCTGCACAAAAGCCGGGATTTCGGTCACGCAGGGCGGGCACCAGGTGGCCCAGAAGTTCACTACCACCACCGAGCCTCGCCATTCCGAGAGTTTGTGTGGCTGGCCGGAAAGGTCGCTCACCGCAATTTCCCCGGGTTGTGCTGCGCCCTCGGGTGCAGCATTTTGCTGCGGATCAGCCGTTGAGGCTGGTGCCGTGATCGGTGCAGCATTGCGCTGTCCCAACCAGAGGCCCGCAGCCCCGGCCGCCAGGGCAACCAGAGCGGTCAGGGCCCACAAGGTGGTCTTGCTCATGATTGCCGCTCTCCCTTGAATCGGGTCAGCAGCTCGCGGAATGCTGCAGCGTCGAGGTAGCCGATCAGGCGGTGCTGACGCTGCTCCTCGCCTGCAGCATTGAACAGCAGGACAGCCGGTGGCCCGTGGAGATCGAAGCGCTTGAGCAGGGCCTGGTCAGCCGCGTCACCCGGTGTCACATCAGCCCGCAGGAGACGGAAACCGGCCAACGCCGTCTGTACCGAAGGATCTGAGAAAGTGTTGCGCTCCAGACGTTTGCACTCGATGCACCAGTCTGCGTAGAAGTCGAGCAGCACGGGCTGGCCCGCGTTTTTTGCTGCAGCAAGTGCTGCAACAAAACCCTCTTCGCCCTTGACCGGCTGGAAGGCCTCCAGCGGGGTTTCCGCATGGGCGGCCCGCCCTCCGGCGAGCGGCCCCAGCGGTTTCAGGGGATCGGTTGCGCCCGCGGCCGCGCCCACCAGCAGGACCACGCCATAGCACAGCAGGGCCAGGCCGATGCCTTTCCAGAATCGCTGCCAGCCGGTGGCCGTTTCACGCAGGGGCTCCAGCGCGCCCAGGTAGATAGCCGCGGCAATGGCCAGCACCGCCCATAACGCGAGGGTGGCCGGGGCGGGAATCAGGCGCTCCAGGAACCAAACGGCAAGCGCCAGAAAGACCACCCCAAAACCCTGCTTCACGGCCTCCATCCACGGCCCGGTCCTCGGCAGGAGACGGCCGGCGGAGGCGCCCAGCACCAGCAATGGCGCGCCCATGCCAAGACCGAGCGCAAAGAGGGCGAGCCCCCCGGTCACGGGGCTGCCCTGATGGCTGAGGTAGAGCAGGGCTGCCGCCAGCGGCGGTGCAACACAGGGGCCCACGATGACCGCAGACAGGACGCCCATCACGGCAACCCCCAGCAGATTGCCGCCGCGCTGACGTCGGCTGGTGGCCTCCAGCCGGGTCTGGATGAAGGCAGGCACCTGCAAATGGAAAAAGCCGAACATGGACAGCGCCAGCACCACGAACAGCAGGCTGAAGCCGATCAGGATTGCCGGGTGCTGGAAGCTCGCCTGCAGATTGCGACCGAACATGCCGGCCACCAGCCCGACCAGCGCGTAGGCGCTCGCCATCGCGAGCACATAGACCAGAGACAGGCCGAAGCTGCGGGCGCCCGACAGGGGTCGCTGCTGGCCGACGATGATTCCCGTGAGGATGGGCACCATGGGGAAAACACAGGGCGTGAGGGCAAGCGCGAGCCCGGCGAGCAGGAACCACAGCACCGTGGCGCCGAGGGAACGGCTTGCGAGATCGGCTGCGATGCGGTCGGTCTCACCCAGCGGCGCGCCTGAAGCTGGCTGGTCACTCGCAGCTGCCGGTTCCGTCACGCCCGCCACCGGGGCTCCCGTCTCCCCGTCCAGCGCGATCTCCTTGCGAATCGGGGGGTAGCAGATCCCGTTTTCGGCGCAGCCCTGATAGGTGACCTTGACCCTCGCCTCCGTCGCCGGGTCCGCGCGCGTCACTGCGACAGGAACCACCAAGGTATCGCGATAAATCTCCACCCGACCGAATTCGGGATCATCCTTGGGCTCACTGGCGGGCAGCTGCAGGGCGCCAACGGCGAGCCCCGGTGACAGGGCTTCCACCTGCAGCTTGTCGCGATAGAGGTAATAGTCCGGGGCGATCTCGAACTGCAGCGTGAGGCCGTCAGCGCTTGCCTCATGCGTGAAGCGGAAGGCGGCGACCGGCGGCAGGAATTGCCGGGCGGGCTTGCTGCCGCCCAGATTGTCCAGGCCATCCAGCAGGCCAGCCGCACCGGCGGTCGCCAGCAGCGGCCAGAGCACCAGCCAGAAACTCAGCGTACTGCGCCGGACAATCACGCAAGAGACTCCTGTTTGACACGCCAGCGTTTCCGCAGGCGGGAGCGGGATTGTATGCCCTCAGCGTACGGGCCAGATAGCCTCGACGGGGCGGTTGCGGGTCACAGGGCCGTGAGCACGGCCCCAGCGCGGCGCAAGGTCTCATCCTCTTTGCAGAAGCAGAAACGCACCGAGCGTTCACCGGGGTCCTCGGCGTGGAACACCGAGGTGGGAATTGCGGCCACCCCCTTTTCAGAGGTCAGCCAGCGGGCGAACTCCTGATCGGGTAAATCGCTGATGGCGCTGTAGTCCACCATCTGGAAGAAAGTCCCGGCCGAGGGTTTGAGGCGGAATCGGGAGCCGGCAAGCGCCCCCACGAACAGATCCCGTTTGCGCTGGTAAAAACCCGGCAGGCTTGCCAGATGTTCCGGCTGCGCGCGCATGAAGTCCGCGAGCGCCCACTGGATGGGCGTGATGCCGACGAAGGTCACGAACTGGTGGACACGGCGCAGCTCCCGGGTGAGGACTTCCGGCGCCACGCAGTAGCCGGTCTTCCAGCCGGTGACGTGATAGGTCTTGCCGAAGGAAAAGACCGCAAACGCGCGCGCCGCCAGCGCCGGATAGCGCAGCACGCTTTCATGACGCACCCCGTCGAACACCAGATGCTCATAGACCTCGTCTGAACACACGATGAGATCGTGCCGTGCGGCCAGTCGTTCGAGTTCGCGCATGTCGTCGGCCGACATCACCATGCCGGTCGGGTTGTGCGGGGTGTTGACCATGATCATGCGCGTGCGGGGCGAGATCGCAGCGACTACACGCTGCCAGTCGATGCGATAGTCGGGGGCTGCGAGGGCCAGACGGACGGCCCGCGCGCCGCACAGGGTGACCGCCGGCTCGTAGCAGTCGTAGGCCGGGTCGAACATGATGACTTCGTCACCCGGCCGGCAAACGGCCGTGACGGCGCAGAAGATTGCCTCCGTTGCGCCGGGCGTGACGGTCACTTCGGTCTCGGCGGAAACGCGGGCGTCGTAGAAGTCGGCCACCTTGTCCCTGATGGCCTCGCGCAGGGGCAGGATTCCGGCCATGGGCGGATACTGGTTATGCCCGGCATCGAGGTGATGCTTGACGCGGTCTTTCAGCGCCGCCGGTCCGTCGTAATCCGGGAAACCCTGCGAAAGATTGATGGCACCGTGTTCCGCCGCCAGTGCGGACATGACGGTGAAGATGGTCGTCCCGACGTGCGGAAGCTTGCTGTTAACATTGAGGCTCATGGACGCATTATCGTGAATGTGATGCACAGCCCAAAGCCCCCACGGGGCATCACGGGTTCCTGGCTTCCATGATTCCCGGCACCAGCCTCGAAGGCCTGCCCTCCGCGCTGGGCGAGGATGCCCGGCGCTCCCTCATGGCCTTTGCCTCGGCGCTCGAGGCTGCCGGCCTGTCGCCTGATCTGGATGAGTCCTTGCTGGGCAGGCTCTTCGTCGCCAGCCCCTTCATCGCCGGGCACGCCCTGCGTGAACCCGCCGGGTTCCACGCGTCGATTCAGCCGGCGGCCCTGTGCGAGGGTTTTGATCCGCAGGCCTTCCGCACCGGACTGGCAGCGGAGTTGGCTGAAGCCAGCGATGAGCCCGACTTCCGGCGGAGACTTCGCCGTGCACGCAACGCACAACTGGTCCGCATCGCTTGTCGGGATCTGCTGGGTCTCGCTGACCTGACGACCGTGCTCGCCGAGATCTCGGATCTGGCGGACGCGCTCATCACGGGCGCATTTGCGTGGTTGCGGGCTCCGATGATCGAGCGCTACGGCACGCCGGTGGATGAGCAGGGTGAGCCGGTGGATTTTCTCGTGCTTGCCATGGGCAAGCTCGGCGGCCGGGAGCTCAATTTCTCCTCCGATATCGACCTTATCTTCCTGTTCCGCGCCCAGGGCGAGACGCGCGGCGGCACCCGGGCCATCGCCAACCAGGAATTCTTCGATCGCCTGGGCAAGAAACTCATTGCGGCACTCAATGACGTGACGGCTGACGGTTTCGTGTACCGCGTGGACATGCGGCTGCGTCCGTTTGGCGAGAGTGGGGCGCTGACCACCAGCTTCACCGCGCTCGAGCACTATTACAGCGTGCATGGCCGGGATTGGGAGCGCTACGCCTTGATCAAGGGTCGCGTGATCAACGGCGATGCACGGGATGTGCAGCAGCTGGAAGCCATCACCCGTCCCTTCGTATTCAGGCGCTATCTCGATTTCGGGGCGCTCGAGGCGGTGCGCGAGATGAAGGCGCTGATCAACGCCGAAGTGGCGCGCTATGGCATGGAGCACGATGTGAAGCGTGGCGCGGGCGGGATCCGCGAAATCGAGTTCATCGGCCAGATGTTCCAGCTCATTCGCGGCGGGCGTGAACCCAGGCTGCGCCAGCGCGGCATCGTTGCGGTGCTGGAAGTCTGCGCCGAACTCGATCTCATTCCGCCGGAGGAAGTGGCGGGACTGATCGAGGCCTACCGCTTCCTGCGGATTACCGAGCACCGCCTGCAGCAGGTGCGTGATGAACAGACCCAGGCCTTGCCGGAAAGCATGGAGGAGCGTGCGCGGGTCGCCTTCTCCACGGGTTTTGGGTCCTGGCCGGAATTCCTGGCTGCGCTGGAGACGCACCGGGCGCGGGTACGCCACAGCTTTGCGGCACTGCTCAACCCGAGTGAAGAGCAAGCGCCCGTCGAGACGGGCTCTGAGCTGCTGTGGCGCGACGGGCTCGACCCGGATCGCACTCAGGACATCCTGTCGGCGGCCGGTTTCGAGGATCTCGCGCGTACGGCGGAGGTACTGGCTCAGCTCAAGGATTCGCGCTTTCTGGGTCGCCTGAGCCAGGAGGCCAGGGTGCGGCTGGATCGCCTCATGCCTGCACTGGTGGCCGCCTGCGCGGGGCGCCAAGCCGCCACCGAAACTCTCGCGCGGCTCGGCGAACTGGTGCGCGCGGTGGCGCGACGCTCCGTCTACCTCGCGCTGCTGGCGGACAATCCCGGTGCCCTGAAACGGCTGGTCGCGCTGTGTAGTGCAAGCCTCTGGATAGCGCGCGAACTGACCACCAGCCCCATCCTCCTCGATGAGCTGCTGGACAGCCGCAACCTCTTTTCACCGCCCGCCCGCCGGGTGCTGGAACGACAGCTGGATGAGATGCTCGCCAATACCCGGGCGGAGGGTCTGGAACACGTGATGGAGACCCTGCGCGTGTTCAAGCATCAGCAAGTACTGCGCGTGGCGGCGAGCGACCTGATGGCCGGTTTCCCGATTGCGGAAGTGAGCAACCATCTCACGTGGATTGCCGAGGTGTTGATTGACCGCACGCGCGCCATCGCTTGGCAGGCGTTGGCCGAAAAACACGGCAGCCCCTTCATCACCCACGGGAATAAGACCCGCGAAGCCGGCTTTGCCGTCATCGCCTACGGCAAGCTGGGTGGACTGGAGCTCGGGTACGGCTCCGATCTGGACCTCGTATTCCTGCACGACACCCTGGTGGCCCAAGGACAGACTCGCAGCGAGGCGGAGGGCGCGCGCCCGGTGGCGAACGATGTGTTCTTCACCCGGCTGGTGCAGCGGATCATCCATCTGCTGGCCACCCGCACACCCGGAGGCATCGCCTACGAACTGGATGTTCGCCTGCGACCCAGCGGTGCGGCCGGCATGCTCGTGACGTCCATCGAGGCCTTCGCGGAGTACCAGCAGCGCGAAGCCTGGACCTGGGAACATCAGGCGCTGGTGCGGGCCCGGGCCGTAGCCGGGGATCCGGAAACCCGGGCGCGGTTCGAGCACATTCGCCGGGAGACGCTGCGTCGAGCCCGCGACCCTGCGAAATTGGGCGCGGAAATCATCGGCATGCGCCTGCGCATGCGCGAGGAACTCGACCGTTCCACCGGCGCCAACTTCGACCTCAAGCACGGGGTGGGCGGTATTACCGATATCGAATTTGTGGTGCAATACGCAGTGCTGCGCTGGGCTTGTGAATATCCGGTCCTCTGCGCTTACACCGACAACCTGCGCCTCCTCGATTTGATCGCTGATCTCGGCCTCATTTCGCGTGCGGACAGTGACGTGCTCCGTGCGGCCTATTTCGCATACCGCGCCGAATTGCATCGCTGCGCGCTGCAGGAAATCGATGGTCTTGTCGAATCAACACGCTTCCACGAGGAGCGCCAGGCGGTCGCGGCCGTGTGGGCCCGCGTGATGCAAACCCAGCGGTGAAGGAGAAGAGTCATGAGTTACGCCGATCGTGATGGCGTCATCTGGATGGACGGGAAAATGGTGGAGTGGCGTTCGGCGAACACCCACGTCCTGACCCATTCCCTGCATTACGCCACCGCCGCCTTCGAGGGCGTGCGTGCCTACCAGACCCCCAAGGGCACGGCGATCTTCAGACTAGCGGATCACACCCGCCGCCTGTTCAACAGCACTAAAATCCTGGGGATGGAGATTCCCTTTGATCAGGCCACCGTGAACCAGGCCTGTGTGGACTGCGTAAAGCACAACAAGCTGGAGACCGCCTACCTGCGGCCCCTGGCTTATTACGGCTCCGAGGGCATGGGCTTGCATGCGTCGAATCTCTCCGTGCATGTGATGGTGGCCTCGTGGTTCTGGGGAGCCTACCTGGGTGGCGAGGCGCTCGAGAAGGGCATTCGCATCAAGACCTCCTCCTTTACCCGCAACCATGTGAACAGTGTGTTTTCGAAGGCCAAGGCCACGGGCAACTACCTCAATTCCATCATGGCCTTGCAGGAAGTCTCCCGCGATGGCTACGACGAAGCGCTGCTGTTGGACCACGACGGAATGGTCGCCGAGGGCAGTGGGGAGAATATTTTCATCGTGCGCAATGGCACGCTCTACACGCCTGATCCCGTGTGCGCACTGGAAGGCATCACCCGCGAAACCGTGATGCTGCTGGCCCGAGAAGAGGGCATTCCTGTGGTGGAAAAACGCTTCACGCGCGATGAGTTCTATATCGCCGACGAGGCTTTTTTCACCGGCACCGCAGCCGAAGTCACACCGATTCGTGAGCTCGACAACCGCATGATCGGCAGCGGGGCACCCGGCCCTATCACCAAGCTCCTGCAGCAGGCCTACCTCGATACTGTGCAGGGCCGCCGTCCCTGCCCGGATGGATGGCTCACCCTCTGCAACTGAGCACTTCCGGAACGGTGAGCAGCCCGCTCACCCTCTGGCGCTTCTGTGACGGCAAGCCCGGCCATGAGCGCCAGACCGCGGGGCTGGTCGCGGCCTTGGAGAGCCGCACTCCCCTGCGCGTACACACCCTCAATACCGAGGAAATCTCCTGGGCCCCTTGGCACTGGCTGCGCGCCAGCTGGCCGGAGCCCACACCGGAACATCCACCCGATCTGATCGTGGGCGCTGGCAGAGCCTGCCAGTGGCCGATGCTGGCCGCGGCGCGCGCGCTCGGTGGGCGCAGCATCTACTGCATGAAACCAGCGCTGCCCACCAAGCTGTTCGATCTCTGCCTCATCCCCCAACACGACAATCCCCGCCGCGGATCCCACGTCGAGCCGACAGTGGGTGTGTTGAACGACATCACACTGACCGGCCGGGAGCCGAAAACCCACAGCCTCCTGCTGGTGGGAGGCCCCTCGCGCCATCATGGCTGGGACGAGACTACCCTCCTCGCGCAGATTGAGGCCGTGATCGCACGCACGGAGGGGCCGATGCTGGTGGGTGACTCGCGGCGAACACCGCCACGCACACGAGACGCCTTGTTGCGACGCTTGGCGCAGATGACGCGGGCGGAGGTCAGCTTCCATGCTGCCGAAGCCAGTCCCTCGGACTGGCTGCGCGGCGCCTTTGCCGGTGCGCGCACAGTATGGGTGACAGCGGACAGTGTCTCGATGATCTTCGAAGCCCTTACCGCCGGCGCGGGCGTCGGTTTGCTGGAAGTGCCGCGACGCCGTGAGGACCGCATCACCCGACTCACGGATCTGCTCGCGCATTCCGGTCAAATCACGAGCTTCGCGGACTGGCAGGCGGGTGAGGCCTTGCAGGCGCCTGCGCCGCCTCTCGCGGAAGCTGCCCGCTGTGCAGAGCTCATCCTCGAGCGCTGGTCGTGAATGCTCGGGCCCTGACTGTGGTGCAGCTGCTGCCGGAGCTCGAAGTCGGCGGCGTGGAGCAAGGAACCTTGGAGATTGCGGAAGCGCTGGTGGCAGCGGGTCATCGAGCGATCGTGGTCTCTGGTGGCGGCCGCCTGGTCCCGGCGCTGGAGGCCGCAGGCGCACGACATGTGCAACTTCCCATCGGCCGCAAGCGCCTGTCCAGCTTGGGCCTGATCCCCCGCCTGCGCGCGTTGTTTGTTGCCGAGGCCGTGGATGTGGTGCATGCGCGCTCGCGCCTGCCGGCGTGGTTGGGACATCTGGCGCTGCGTGGCATGCCGGCAGCGCAGCGGCCGCACTGGGTGACCACGGTACACGGGCCTTACACGGTGAATCGCTACAGCCGGATCATGGCGCGCGGGGAGCGCGTGATTGCGATCTCCGAATTCATCCGCGACTACATCGTGCGCGCCTGGCCGGAAACGCCGCGCGCACACATCCGCATGATTCCGCGAGGAGTGTCGCCGCAGCGGTTTCCGTGGGGATATCGTCCCTCCGCGGAATGGCTGGCGCGCTGGGCCATCGAGGGGCCGCCGACGGGGCGATTCATCCTGACCCTACCGGCACGCCTCACCCGCTGGAAAGGCCAGCTCGATTTCATTGCGATGATGGCCTTGCTGGTGGAACAGGGTCTGCCCGTGCATGGCTTGCTGGTGGGCGGTCCGCACCCGCGCAAGCGGGAGTTCGAGACGGAACTGAAAGGCCGTATCGCGGCATTGGGGCTCTCGGATCACGTGCAGCTGTTGGGACAACGCAGCGACATGCGCGAGCTGCTCGCGGTCTCTGACGTGGTGTACTCGCTTACGCGCGAACCCGAGGCTTTTGGCCGGACCACGGTCGAGGCCCTGAGCCTGGGTCGACCGGTGATCGGTTTCGATCATGGTGGCACGGCTGAGATCCTGCGCGAGGTGTTTCCCTCAGGACTCGTGCCGGTTGGTGATGTCGCTGCCGCTGCGTGCCTGACGGCCGAGCTACTTGCGAACTGCCCTCCCGTGCCGCGTGAACAACCCTTCACCCTGCAGCGTCTTCAGGCCGAGACCCTCGCGGTCTATGAAGAACTCTGCCAGCCCCCAGGCACGCGGAGGACACCAGCATGAGCGACACGCCCCCAAGCACCCTCGCTTGGCGCGGGCTGGCCCCCTTGCTGGTAATCACCCCCGGTCTGATGGCCCTGAGTCCCGCGACAGTCGGTGTGTTCGTGCCGTTGTACGCACTCATCTGGCTGGGTTTTCGGCCGCAGCGGTTCGTGTGCTGGCAGGCGGTACGTTCGCCTCTGTCGCTGCTCATCATGGCCGTTGTCGCATGGGGCGCACTCAGCAGTCTGTGGGCGGTTGATGGGTCGCTCGCCCTCGAAAAATCCCTCAAATTCGGGTTGGTGTGCCTGCCACCCCTGTGGGCGGCGCAGATTCTTCGCGTGCGAGGAACAGACGCCCAAGTCTGCGCACGCCTGTTTCTGTGGGGGATGATCGCGGGCACAGGGTTGTTGGCCTGGCAGACCTTTGGCGATGTGTTGCTGAGAGACCCGTTGCTGGGTCGCGAAACACTGAATGCGGCCATCAAGACCAACGTGCCTGGCGCAGCACTCGCCATCCTGGCGTGGGTTCTGCCACTGGCGCGCTCGCACCTTGCAGGCGTTCAGCGCTGGCTGTGCCTGCTGGTAATGGTGGTGATCGGCATCTGTACGCTGGCGGGGGATGGATTGGCGCCGGTGCTCGCCCTCACAGCGGGCGCTTTCTGCTTTCTGCTTGCTCGGCTGACACCTATGACCTGCGCCGCGCTCGTGATGACGGGCGTGGTAGCCGCACATTTTGCGGCTCCCCGCCTGCAGAGCCTGGATCTCGCGAGGAGCGTGGAGCCCTCCATCCAGCACCGAATGGATATCTGGGCGCTGGCCGGAGAGCTGTCGGCGGAAAGACCCTGGGGTGGCTACGGCTTCAGCAACAGTGGCGCCATACCCGCACAGCAAGGCGCTATGACATTGACGGGCCTGCCTCGGGAGTTTCCTTTGTACCCCCACAACATCCTGATGCAGGTTCAGCTTGAACTCGGCATCCCGGGGATGCTGCTGTTCTACGCCTTCCTGGCACTCTTGCTGAAAGCAGCCATCGCGCTGCCGCCTGCTGCCCGCAGTGCCGGCCTTGCGCTCATCGCCAGTGCGCTCGCCATCTGGCTGGTGGGTTATCCCCTATGGCGCAGCACCTGGGTGTGCTGGTTGCTATTTGGCGCTGTGGCGCTCGGATCAATCAGTGATGGTGGCAGGCACTTCAAGCAACGACAGGCGGGCTGACTGAGCCAGCATGCGGAGGCCCATTGCCTCCAGGCGCGCGACCTCCACCTTTTTCCGTCGGATGAGAACGTAACGGGTATCTGCCGGCAATTCTGCAAGCGCCTGCGGCGGGCTCACGCGGGCGGGCACGAAACCGAGGTAGTAGTAAAGGCTGTCCGGCAGCGGATCGTTGCGCCGAGGCATGTCCGGTTGCGGAATGAAATCGACAATCACCGCAGAGTTGCCCGGGGTGATCGTGGCCTCCTCGGCCAAGGTGCGGATCTGTTTCAGGCCCCTCGCATCTTCCCAACCCCGCGCACTGATGAGGCCGGCGTAGACCAGTGTCAGGGCGAGCAGGCCCCAAGTCACCTGCACCACCGGGCGCGGGAGGAGGCCTCGACTCAATCCCGCGAGCAGACCACCCGCCAGCACTGCCAGCAAGGGCAGCGAGGGATAGAGATAGCGCACATCCGGATCGGGCTTGATGGCCGCGATGAAATAGTTGATGAGAAAAAGCACGAGCAGCAGGGCCACATCGGCCCGGTACTCGCGAGCCTTGACGCGCGAGAAGATCTGAACCAGAGCAAAGGGTATGGCGGCGATGAGGACCGGTAACCACGGCCAGAGTCTGCGCAAGGGTTTGTAGAGATATTCAAGCAGGGCGGAGTCCAAGGCCGAGAGTCCCACGGCCGTGTCACCTCTCCAGAAATCATGATTCAACTGCGAGGACAAGGCGTTGCCGTGCAGCCACCACAGATACCCGAACCACGCGGCTGGCAGCAGGAGCAGCAGGGTCCAGCTCAATTGTTGCGCGGCTAAAGCAGGGCGCCTGCCACAAAAGAAAAGATGCGGCAGGAAGGCCAGCAGCATCGCGAAAATCATGGGCCCCTTGGTCAGAATCGACAGCGCGAGGCCGGCACAGAAAGGACCCATGCCTTTGCCATCCCTGAACTGCAGGTAGCCCCACAAAATCAGGAGCGCGCCCAGGGTCATCAAGGAATCGATACGGAAATTGGTCGTGAACTGGATGTAGAGACCATTGGTCGGAATGATCAACGCGGCATACCAGGCTGCGGGCGTACCGAACAGCCGGCGGGCGATGAGAAAGGTCATCCAGACACAACCGAGGCCTGCAAGCCTCGATGGCAGAGTCATGGCGAAATCGTTGATACCGAGCGCCCAGGCACTGACTGCACTCAACCAGAATGCCAACGGCGGTTTGAGGAGATAGGCCTGCTCCCCCTTGAATGGGGCCACGAAATCGCCAAGCTCCAGCATCTCGCGGGACAAGGCCGCGTAGAAGGCCGCCGTCCCGTGCAATTCCTGAATGAGGACGTCACCGAAGGTCATCAGCACGGCCATGGCCGCGAGTACCAGGAAAGCCGCGCGTGGCAGCGTGTTCTGATCAGGTTGAAGCATCGGATGAATAACCTGGCCTGGACAGGATGGAGAGCTGGAGTAACCGGCTGGGGAGCGCGAGGATAATGGAAATGGGAGGGCCTCGCCATTAACATGCCCGGCCACGGGGTTTACCCCATTTCCGTGGAATCCCACTTGTCCCGCCGCCCACAGGTCAGCACAACCCGCAAACTCCAGCGCGCGCCTGCACCGGTGCTCATCATCAAGCTGGGCGCGCTCGGTGACTTTTTCATGGCCCTGCCCGCCATGCGCGCGGTGCGCGACCATCATGCGGACAGACCCCTGCATTTGCTGACCATCCCGGCTCTTGCCGGTCTCGCGCGGGATTCCGGTCTCTTTGATGCCGTCTTCGAGGACCCCAAGGCAGCGTTTCCATTGGGTCACTGGCGGATGGCGCGGCTCATCAGGAACATGGATTGCCATCGTGTCTACGATCTTCAAGGCACGAAACGTACCGCCTGGTATTTCCGCTTGATAGGCCGGCACGCACCTGAGTGGGCGGGCCCTGTGCGGGGTTGTGCATTGCCGAGGCCACCGCGCCCGCCGGGTGCCCATCGCTGTGAGTGGTATGCGGCTCAACTGCAGACGCTCGGCATCACGGTGCCTCCGTCTGCGGATCCCGTATGGCTGCACGCCGAGATCCGAACGTGGGCATTACCGTCTTCCTACTGCCTGGTAGCGGCAGGAGGATCGGCCCATCGACCGGGCAAGCGTTGGCCAACGCAGCGCTACATTGCGCTGCTCAAAGCCCTCGCACCTGAAATGAAGCCCGTATTGATCGGTACAGCGGTCGATGCCGAGGCCAACCGGGAAATAGCGGGCGTCGTACCCGGTGCCATCGATCTCACCGGCAGAACCTCTCTCGCGGCACTTGCGAGCCTAGCGCGTGAAGCGCGCTTTGCGGTGGGAAACGACACCGGGCCGATGCACGTGATCGCAGCCACCGACTGCGCGAGTGTGGTGCTGTATTCGCAGGAGTCGGATCCCGGGTTTATTGCGCCGCTGGGCTCGCGAGTGACCTGTTTGCAGCGACCCGTGTTGGAGCAACTGGGTGTGGATGAGGTGCTGGAAGCGATACGCGTACTGACGTCTGGAGCAGCGGGGGTGACGTGCGTATCCTGATGCTGACCAGCGAGTATCCGCCGCGCATTGGCGGTGTGGCGACCCTTGTTGCCGAGCTCACACACGCAGTGCGCTCACTCGGACATGAAGTGACGGTCCTTGCGCCCGCCAAGCCCGTGGGAGCTGATCCGGAATCCGGTGTTATTCGATATTCGCCCCGGCTTCGTGCACAACCGTTCAGTGACTGGCTGCTGGGCGTCTGGTGCCGGCGGTGGCTGGCACGCAACCCTTGCGATCTTCTGCACGTGCATGGGCTGCGTCCGCTGCGTGCGGCGCTTTCCACTGGTCTGCCGGTGGTTTTCACCAACCATACCTCGGGCTTCCTGCAAACCGTGGCGCTCGGTGGCCGACGTCTCAGACGTCTCGGCGCATTGATTTCCCGTTGTAGCCACGTCATTGCACCGAGTGAGGAGCTTGTCGCGGCTGCCCGCGAAGCGGGTTACGAGGGTTCAGCCACGTATGTTCCAAACGGAGTGGATGCCGCGCGCTTTCATCCGTCAGCGGAGCGTGGACTGCGCGCCGCCTGGGGAATTCCCGAGGGAGCCCGTGTTGTGGTTCTGGCTCGTCGGCTCGTGCCGAAGAATGGCGTGATGGATGCAGCCCGTGCATTGGCGGAGACAACACCCGATGTGCACTTTGTTTTTGCCGGGGATGGGCCGGAAAAAGAGGGGATGGCGCGCGTGATCGCCGAGGCTGGCGTGCAGTCCCGGGCGCATTTCATCGGCGGGGTACCCAATCCCCAAATGCCCGATGTCTACCATGCAGCCGACTTCTGTCTGCTGCCGTCACATATGGAAGCCACCAGCATTGCCGGCCTGGAGGCCATGGCTTGCGGGCGCGCGCTGGTGGGCACCTTGGTCGGAGGGATTCCGGCGCTCATCGATGAGGGTGTGACCGGCCTTCTCGTCCCGCCGCGGGATCCCGCGACACTGGCTCTCGCGGTGAATCGTCTCGCCTCGGACTCAGCGCTTTGTGCACGGATGGGAGCGGCGGCACGCGCCCGTGTGGAGCGCGAATTTTCGTGGGAGCGGATTGCGGAACAGACGACGCGCGTCTACGGTGAGACGCTTTCGAGACACTTCAGGATCGCCCCTTGACCAAAAGCGCGCTCATCGTGGTCGGCACCCGGCCAGAAGCCATCAAGCTCGCACCCGTGCACCAGGCGCTGCGCGAGCACGGCGGATTTCGCGTTCAACTGCTTTCGACAGGGCAGCACCGGGAGATGCTGGCCTCAGCGCTGGAGGTTTTCGCGCTGACGCCAGATCACGAGCTGAATCTGATGCGCGAGGGTCAGCAGCAGGCCGATCTGGTGGGCGCAATGCTGCCTGCCATTGGCGGAGTGTTGGCGCAACAACGGCCCGATTGCGTGATCGTGCAAGGGGATACCTGCAGCACCTTTGTTGGGGCGCTCGCTGGATTCATGCACAAGACACTTGTCGTGCACGTGGAAGCCGGTTTGCGTACGGGGGACAAGTTCTCGCCCTATCCGGAGGAAATGTATCGTCGCCTCACGGCGGATCTTGCCGATCTGCACTGTGCCCCCACCGATCTCGCGCGGGAAAACCTGTTGCGCGAGGGCGTGCCCGCGGAGCGCGTCTTCGTGACAGGTAATACTGCGGTGGACGCACTGCGGCTCGCCCTGCAGAGACCAATCGAGGACACCTCACTCGCCAGCAACTCGGGTTTGCTCAAGCTGCTCGCCGCCCCATTCGTGCTCATCACTTGTCATCGCCGCGAAAGTTTCGGTGAGGATATGGAAGGCATCATGCGGGCACTGTCCAGTCTGGCTGCGCGCCATCCGTCACTCGTCTTTCTTTTCCCCGTGCATCTGAATCCCAACGTCGGGGAAGTGGTGCGCCGTCATCTGGCTGGTCGCGACAACATCCATCTCCTGCCACCGCTGGACTACGCTGCCTTCGTTCACTGCCTTGGCAGAAGCCTCTTCGTGATGACGGATTCGGGGGGCATCCAGGAAGAATGTGCCGATCTCGGGAAGCCTGTGCTGGTCTTGCGCCGGGTGACTGAGCGCGGCGAAGGTGTCGCGGCGGGGCCAGCGATTCTGGTGGGCGTGGAAGCGCAACGAATCGAGGAAGCGGCGGAGAGGCTCATCACTGATCCGGCTTTCTACAGCGCTCATGCAGTAGCCGCTCCCGTGTACGGGGACGGCCACGCCGCTGAACGTATTGCCGAACTGATTGCACGACAGCTGGATGACTCCCGGTGAAACCGGGACAATGGTCCTGATGAAAGAAGTCATCCACTACTTCGATTACAAGAGCCCCTACGCCTATCTGGCGCAGGCCGCCACTGATGCACTCGAAACGCACTTCGAATGTCGCGTGACACGCGTCCCTTACAGCTTGCACATCGGCGATTTCCTGGGCGAGGCGGCGCTGGACGACAATGACCGGGACACCTTGGGCACGCGCAGCGCCCACCAATGGCGGCGAGTGCGTTACAGCTACATGGATTGCCGGCGCGAAGCCAATCGTCGCGGCCTCGTAATCCGCGGCCCGCGCAAGATCTGGAATACCGACCTTGTGCACATGGGCTTTCTTTTTGCCAGCTCGCGGGGTGATTTCCGCGGCTTTCATGCGGAGGTGTTCCAGCGTTTCTGGCGGCGCGAGCTGGACGTGGAGAGCATGGCCATAGTGCAGGGCCTGATGGCCGAAACCGGACTACCCGCCGAGGACTTTCCTGCCTTCTGTGCTGGGGAGGGTGCTGATCGCCTGGCGGCACTGCGCAGTGAAGCTGAGGATCGCGGCGTGTTTGGCGTTCCCAGCTGGTGGGTGGACGGGCAGCTTTACTGGGGGGCGGAACGCCTGTCGCGCGTCGAGGAACATCTCACCGCGAAGAGCTGAGCGTCAGATCCCGCGCCTGGGAGTCCCCAAGGGGCGGCAGCTGAAGCCGCGCGCACGCAGAAACTGGACCTTCACGATATCCGCGTCCTCTGGCACCAGCGTTTCCAGCTGGCGAATGTTCTCTGCGGAAAGCTCCATGACCTCCCGGCGCCCGTCACGCTCCACGGTCACCTGGTAATCGTTCATCCCCCGGGAAAGCCTGTGCGCTTGACCTGGGAGTAGAACACCTTCTGGTGGAAGATTTTGGCCAGCAGATGGTTGATCTCGCGCGCGGCGGTGCTGAATTCCGCGGGGGGTGCTGCGTCAAGGATGGTGCGCGCGTGGCGTGACTGCTCACTGCGCAAAGCGGTTTCTATCAGTTCGATATCCCGCGGCGTGAGTTGGAAGCTTTCACGGTACTTGGCCATGGATTTTCCTCTGCATTCGCGGCTGACCTCTCATCTCGTCAGCCCGGCGGCGCGCATGATAGCCGGAAGACTCCTGCGAGTGGAGGCTACTCAAGCAAGAATTTCATGCAGGGCGGTGGCGACCGTTTCGGGCAAGAGCAGAGGCAGTTGACGTTGGGGTGCCTCCAGCAAGCGGGCCTGCGGCCCCCAAGGCCGGTAACGCTCAGGACGGCCTGGCCCGATCAGCGTGATCGACGGGATGCCACGTGCCGCCGCGAGATGCCCGAGACCCGAATCATTGCCGACGAAGACGCTGGTGGCATCCAGTAGTGCGGCGGCCTGCCGGAGGGTGGTGGACCCAGCGAGATCCAGAGCCGGCAGTGGACTGGTCTCCTTGAGGGCTGCCGTAATGGCGCGATCCTGCCGGCTGCCGAGCAGGATGACGCCTGAGAAAAGGCCAGCAGTCCGCTCGAGGAGAGCCTCGAAGTGGCTTACAGGCCATATCTTGCCCGGCCAGTTTGCGCCCGGCGCGATCGCCAGCAGGCGCGGGCCGGGCAGGGAAATCAGCACCTGTGTGGCGAATTCAGCATCCTCCGGCGTTATCCAGATACGGGCAGCAGGGATATCGGCCGGGCTCGGCAGTATTCGCGCTGCAACCGCGAAGTGCTGTTCGGCAGCGTGTGGACCATGCGCGCCCCGGCGCCAGCGGGCGGAACGGGCGTCTGCGCGCAACAGCCAAGGCAGGAAATCCGTGCGCAGATCCACCACGGCGGTATAGCGGCGGGCACGGAGCGCGGCAATCAGCTTGAGGGTCCCTGCCATGCCTGCACGTTTGTCGCGGTGATAAAGGGTGCCCAGATAAGGGCATGCGCGCAGCAAATCGCTGGAGCGTGCATCTGCCACGATGTCGATGAGATGCTCCGGCCATGCTCGATGCAGGGCTTCCAGAGTGGGTGTGGTGAGCACGAGATCACCAATGTTGCTCAGGGTGACAAAGAGCAGCCGCGGCTCGCTCTTATCCAAAGGCGTTCTCCATCACGTGCTGTACGTGGGCTACCGGGATCTCCTCCACGGTCATCATTCCGAGTTCCACCGCCCGTATGACGATGCGCTGGCCATAGGGTGGGGCGAATTTAGTCGGATTGGTGCGCCCGAAAAGGGCGACCAGCGGTTTGCCGCCTGCCGCCAGCAGGTGGCCAGCACCTGAATCATTGGCGAGCGCCAGACTGAGGCGAGCAGCCAGTGCAATCGCCAGAAGAGGCCCGCGCAGCTCCGCGCGCGGATCGCTTTCTGGAAAGAGCGCCGCGGGGACAGCCGCACGCAAAGGCTCCAACCATTCGCGCTCCGCTGGGCCGAGGAAAAACACCGGGACTCGCCCGGCATCCAGCTGTGCGCATGCCACGTCGACGAAGTTCGCCAAGGGCCAGCATTTGTCCTTGCCACCAGCCCCGGGCGCAAGCCCCACATAGCAGGGGCCCGCGGGCAGGAGTTCCTGCGCGAGTCGTGTGTATTGAGGGGGAACTGGCAGCTCGCGGGCAGGATTGAGTGGCGTTCCCACTGCCAACTCGAAGAGCGTCTGTATCTGTTTGTGCAGCGGTTCCTGCACGAATCCGCCGCCTGGCTTGTGTGTGGAAAAGCGGAAGTTCCCCATGGGCGCGATGAAAGTGTCATGAGCCAGTCGGCGCAGCGCCAATGTTGGCAACAGACGGCGCTCGCTCGCGATGATTACATCGAAATGACGGGGCCAGAAGGGTCGCACCACCTGCGACCAGCGCGTGCCGAGGCCGGTTTGAGGGTGGATCTCGTCGATGACGCCCTCTATCAGTGGTCTGAGAACATTCGCATACACGCTCCCGCCCCGCCCTGCGCTCCACACCAGATGCACATCGGGTCGTGCCCGTTTGAGCGCCAGGATGGAGGGCAGTTTGATCAGCGCGTCACCCAAAAGATCTTCTGCAGTGTGGAACAGCAGGGAAGGCACTTCAGTAGGGCTTGTATGATTTTTCTTCGGAGAAGCGCGACCCGAGGCATTGGTCCACCTTCTTCTTCAAGGCAGCCCGGCGATCATTGGTGAAATAGACACTGCGGGCCAACTCGATGAAGGCCTCATCGAAGCGCTGTTGCCGTTCCAGCTCACGGATGTCGTCTTCTATTTCCCACAGCTTCTCGTTGGTTGCTTTCAATTCGGCACGCAGGGCTGGGAGCTCCGGGCCCTGCAGATTCACGGGGATTTCCGCCCACACGGCGTTGAGAGCAGCCAGTTCCATGCCCACATTGGCGAGCTTGGCTGGATCCCCGATGCGCTCGGACTTGATTTCAAGAATGGTGATCTTGTCCAGCAATTCACCATAGGAGATTTCGATGCGGGCGGTCATGAAGGCAGCCATTGGAGCGATGGCGGGATGGTAGCCGAGATCTGCGCGCACGCCACCCGACGGTTTTCCATGGCAGTAATGCAAGACAGAGGTTCGAACCAGCAGGCAGGGTGGGCCGCGGTGACCCGCGGCGAGGGTTCAGCCGTTGACCGGCATCACGAATTCAGGCCCTTTGGCGTCTCCCTCCGGCCAGCGCTGCATGATGCTCTTGTAGCGGGTGTAAAAGCGCACACCCTCCTCACCATAGGCATGATGGTCGCCGAACAGGCTTTGTTTCCAGCCACCAAACGAATGCCACGCGAGGGGGACAGGAATGGGGACATTCACGCCGACCATTCCGGCCTGTATTTCGCGGCAGAAGGCTTGGGCCGCGCCCCCGTCACGGGTGTAGAGTGAAACACCGTTTCCGAGCGGATGGCGATTGACGAGTTCCACCGCTTCACGCAGCGTCCGTACCCGGACGACGCACAGCACCGGCCCGAAGATTTCTTCCTGATAGATGCGCATTTCAGGGCGAACTTCATCAAAAAGTGTCGGCCCCACGAAGAACCCACCGGCGCACGCGGACGGCAGATTGTGGCGACCATCCAGAAGCAGTCTGGCACCCTCGGCCACGCCGGAGTCGATGTAGTCGAGAACCCGTGTGCGGTGAGCCGCCGTGACCAGCGGCCCCATGTCCACACCCTCTGTCCTGCCGGAACCGATGCGCAGCGTAGCGGCGCGCGCGCGCACCTTTTCAAGCACCACGTCGGCTATGTCACCCACCAGCACGGCGACGGAGATGGCCATGCAGCGTTCACCCGCGGAGCCGTAAGCGGCGCCGATCAGGCCATCAGCCGCCTGGTCCAGATCGGCATCCGGCAGCACCACCAGGTGGTTCTTGGCACCGCCCAGCGCCTGCGCGCGTTTGCCGTGACGGGCAGCCGTCTCATACACGTGGCGCGCGATGGGCGTTGAGCCCACGAAGGAGACGGCCTGAATCTCCGGATGTTCCAGCAGTCTGTCTACGGCCGTCTTGTCACCCTGTATCACGCTGAAGACTCCTGCGGGCAAACCGGCTTCGGCGAACAGGCGAGCGATGTGTAACGATGGGGAAGGGTCGCGCTCCGAGGGTTTGAGCACAAAGGCGTTGCCGCAAGCGATCGCGACGGGCGCCATCCACATGGGGACCATGAACGGAAAATTGAATGGCGTGACGCCGGCCACCACGCCAAGAGGCATGCGTTGCGCCCAATGATCGATCCCGCCGCCGATGCCGTGCGAATGCTCGCCCTTCAACAGTTGAGGCGCGCCGCACGCGAATTCCACGACCTCCAAGCCTCGCTGCACCTCGCCGAGCGCATCGGGCAAGGTCTTGCCATGCTCATCCGTGATCAGGCCGGCAATCATGGCGGCATCCCGCTCCAGCAATTCCCGAAGCTGGATTCCGCTGTACGAGACCATGGCAAAGCAGGTCGACTTCATCGCGCCCGAGCTTCCGGGCTTTGGTGAGACTCCCGCGCCCAAATGGTTCCGCTGCTTCGATGACCTCACCCTGCTGCTCGATGAATTTCTCGACCGGCTCGGGCTCGATTCGGTTCATCTCGTTGGGTATTCGATGGGCGGCTGGGCGGCAGCTGAATTTGCGTCGTTCTACCCGAGACGCCTGCGAAGCCTCTCGCTGGTGACCCCCATCGGTCTGCGGCTGCCCGACAACCCTGGGGTTGATCTCTTCCAGCT